>Ga0207952_1000471_pt1 | contig 32558 bp, 35 predicted proteins | sample SubbioR12Aug_8Ca_FD_184831 | JGI IMG/M metagenome (GOLD analysis project Ga0207952, IMG submission 184831) | Serpentinite rock and fluid subsurface biosphere microbial communities from McLaughlin Reserve, California, USA - CR12Aug_8Ca (SPAdes) | ecosystem: Environmental > Terrestrial > Deep... | reverse complement strand
CAGTATCAACTGAGTTTGTTATGATAATTGATCCTGTAATGTCTCCATCATAGTTATCAAATGCAGTTGCTCCTGCATCTTCGTATGTGGAATTGACTTCCACATCAATTGTGGTATTTCCTAACAGTGTAATTACTGGTGCTGTCGTATCTATATCTGCAGGCTGCCACGATGCTGCAATACGAACAAGTCGATTTACATTCCCTGTTAAGGTAGAATCTAACGAAGTCTGTCCATTGGCACCACGAAGTTCTGCAACTGCAACTGTTGATGAATCATCATCAAACTCAAATATTTCTATTTGACCTTGACCGTGTGCAAAATTACCTCTGTTACCAGATCCGACTAGCGATATTACCCAAGCATTATTTGATGGTTCTATATTGTTTGAAATTTTATTAGGACTTGTTTGCTTTGTTTTTGCAATTTTTTCTGGTGGTCCTTGTGATACTCCGTTGTACTGTGATGCAAAACCGTTTATTTCTAAACTCTGTCTTGTTCCTGATCCTGTTATTACCACTTGTTGGGGCCCATCATTAGGAAGATCCTCTTCAAGTATGTACCATATTTCAGAATTATGTATGTACCCCGGTGTTCCTCCGGCGATAATTATTTCGTCTACTGCTTTGGTCATCGTTTTATCTCCGTATTTTACTGAGGATATATCATAAGTCTGACCATTTTCAAGTCCTATGCTAACTACAATTAGACGATTATCTCCACTAACAAGAGTATGTGAAAATGAAAGTGTGGCCCCTGTTCCTGTACCTCTTGTATCTACACCTGCTTTTGAAATGACTGAAGGCGTTGTATTAGTGTCTGCAAAAGATTCTACGATAAAAAAATTTGATAATGATCCTGTAAATGCAGAACTAAATAATAACAAACAAAGTGATATTGAAATTATTTTTTCAGTTGAGAGAGTATTTTTTCTTGAGATGATTTCAAATCACCTCTGAAAAAAATTCTGGCTTTATGTTTGATTTTTTATCTATTTTTTCAACTATACCTGCTAATTCCTTCTTAGCATATGCTAGAGTCATCCTTGTCATGTCTAGTTGAACCTAGTAGAAATATAAGAGAATTCTGTTTTTATTCCAGTTTTTACCATGTATTTTGCTAATTTTTTCATAAAAGCATAAATTATTTAAAAAATAAGATTTTATTATCAAAATAATGGATTTTACAGCCTCATTGAAATTAATTCATGCAAATTTCTTTTTCGTAGATATTGTTGGATTATCTGATACATCAATGTCTACAAAAACTCAGATCAAAAAAATTGAGACATTGAACAAGTGCATCTCAGAATGCCATGCTTTCAAATCAGTTCCATTGGAATCTCTTTTAATGCTTCCAACTGGGGATGGATGCTGTCTGGGATTTTTACAAGGACCTGAATTACCTTTATTATTAGCAATTGAACTGCATCATAAATTAAATGAGTATAACAAAGCAAAGATACCCAGTGAAACTATTCGGGTTAGAATTGGATTACATAGTGGAAATTGTTTTCTTGTAAATGATTTACTTGGAAATAGGAATACATGGGGACCTGGAATTATTTATGCCAGAAGGGTAATGGATTTTGGTGATGATGCACATATCCTAATGTCTCCTTCGATGGCAGAAGATCTAAGATCATTGTCTGATGAATACCGTCACATAATTCGTCCTGTTCATGATGTTGTCTTAAAACATGGACAGACAATGTTATTGTATTCCGTATATGGGGACGGATTTGGAAATAAAAAACATCCTGAGAAAGGTGCATCAATTAGAAGTAAATATGGTGAAGAAGTAATTAATCTTCAAAAAACAACCCTGTATCCATCAATACATGTGGAGTTGACTGTAATTGATCCAAAAAAAATGCTTGTTCAACATAAGAGAACATACGAAGTTGTTAATACTTCTCAAGAACCTATCAAAACCGTTTTACATGGAATTGCAATGGATGTCAATAAAGAAGATATCAATGAATTAAACATTCAAGTTTATGATGAAAAACACCGAGAATGTAAAATTACTAGTATTAATGTAGACAAACCTGATTGTAAAGAATTTACTACTGAATTTAGTGAACCTATTACCAAAGGCGATTCTGGAAAATCATATACATTGATTTACGAGGTTGAAGAACCTGAAAGATATTTTGAAAACGCTTTTTTAATTGATTGCCAACATTGTGTCTTATCATTCAAATATCCTACGGGATGTGGAATTAAACAACCTGAATTTTATAATATTAGTCAGGAATCAGAGACAAAAACAAAGTCTGATCTAATTCCTACAATCGAAAAAGAAACAAATTTCGAAGTAATCAAATGGGATATGTATGATCTTCTAAAAGGTAAAACATTCCGAATAGAGTGGTAATCATCAAAATAATGTGTCTTATTTTTATACATACTAAATATGATATACTTTTTTTATAATTGTCTATTATGAGTAAAAATTACATTTCTATAAAAACAAAGAAAAAGATAATTGAAGAATCCTTAGAGAACTAAAGTAAGCGAATTTTAGTATTTTTTATTTTAATAATTTCTCAGGATAGTCAATCCACATCTCTTTGTGAACAAATGTGTCATTGTTTTTATTAAATTCACTAATCATCCCGTATCCATTGTTTCCAGTTATTGATGGATATCCAAAATATATCCCTACAAACAACTGATCGTTTCCGTTTATGATTTTTTCCCACATACTTGGTTCAATAAAAAACCAATAACTTTTTTCCATATGTGGTAGTAGTGGTCCTAAATTAAAGCCTGATATTTCTTCTTTAAGATTTTCTTTACTTATTGCTTTTGTTGAAGTAATTGATTTTGCTACTACTCCTGATGCCGGCAAATCTCCAAAATTTTTAATTGTGATTGAAAATTGAATATTACCATTTATTGAGTTATCCATTCTTTTAATTCCGGAAGATGGCCCCACCCAAGGTCTTAGACGATATTCTGTTTCTATTGTTGTCATCTTTGTTACGGCTTCTAAATGCTTGAACGTCTTAAATAATGCAAAGGCCAAAACAACTGTTCCTATTCCAGTCAGCCAATGGGCAATACCGACCCAAAATTCTAATGAAAACCCCATTATTTCCATATTTTGCTTTACAAATCTTATCTAGATTAGCTTTTTGATTTTTCACCTGTTTTTACATTTTTTGATTGTTCTGATGTTTTTTACTATGTCTTATTTTGATTTTTAAGTCATGATTTTAAATAATTGAAAACCAATGTTTTGTGAATTCTGTTGTTAGGGTAAACTAATTCTAAATTGATATGATTATTTTTAACATGAGGAAAATTCATGTATATTATTGAACTGTTTTCTCCTAAACTTCCCTATGTCAAAAATTTATATCATAACTCAAAGCACTTTCTATTGTATTGACAGTAACTGATCTAAAACAATCGTACTCTGACTCAGCCACACCTAAAATTAACTGGGCAAGGATTGAAGAAGCTGAAAATTTTGCAAATACTGTAAAATTATTCCGCCAAGGCAAATACGACGAAGACAGTTTTAGACGGTATAGACTCCAACATGGAGCATATGGCACAAGAATGACTAATGATTATGCAATGGTCAGAATTAAATTACCTGCAGGAGAAATCTATCCTAATCAAATTGAAAGAATATCTCAACTAAGTGAACAATTTTCTATAGGCAGCGCTCATTTTTCTACACGAGAAAATATTCAATTGCACTGGGTAATACTAGAAGATGTCTCTGAAATTTTACGTGGATTGGCAGAGGTTGGTCTTACATCTCGTGAAGCATGTGGTAATTCTGTAAGAAATGTAATGTGTAGTCCTTTATCGGGAGTTTGTCCAGATGAAGAATTTGATTCAACACCATATGCACTTGCAACTGCAAGATTCTTTTTGAGAAATCCAATGTCTCAGAATCTCCCAAGGAAATTTAAATTCAATTTTACATGTTGTGAAAAACATGGCATGGTAAGAATGGTTGATGTTGGATTGATTCCACAAACTAGAGAATTGGATGGATCCATCCAAAAAGGATTTAAAATCTTTCTTGGTGGTGGATTAGGTAACAGATCATTTGTAGGTCATCAATTAGAAGAGTTTACTCCAGAAGAAGATCTTTTGTATACATCGATTGCTGTTTTGAGAATTTTTGATAGACTCGGTGATAGGAAAAACATGGCACGAAATAGAATGCGTTATCTTGTAAATGATATGGGCTGGGATAAATTCCAAAATTTAGTTCTTAAAGAACGAGCTATTGTGAGAGCAACTCAATCAGTTGTAACTAATCTTGAAGTAGATCACACTCCATCAGTAATTAAAAGACCAATCAAAATATCCGATGAAAGCGGTAATCCTAATCCTGATGGTTATACAAGGTGGTTGAAAACAAATACACTAAAACAAAAACAATCTCTATATCACTCTGTGTTTATTACTTTGGAAGCTGGTGATATAACCTCTAACCAATTATTTGAACTTGCAACTATAATTCGAGAATTTTCCTCTGAAGGACATGCTAGAGCTGGGTTTGTTCAAAACATCGCTTTACGATACGTTCATGAAGATGATTTGCCACGATTATACTCAAAATTGCTTACTGTGGGATTGGCAAAATCTGGCGCATTAACTATGGCAGCACCAATAGGATGCTCTGGTACAACTTCGTGTAATCTCGCATTGACTAATTCTCATAGATTGGCAAAGGAGATTCAGAGAAAATTTCTTGAACTGAAATTAGATCAAGATGATGATTTGCGTGATTCCTCAATTAAGATTAGTGGATGCCCAAATTCATGTGGTCAGCACGGAATTGCAACAATAGGTTTCTTTGGAGGTGGAGGTAGAGTTGGAAAAGAAATGTTCCCTAATTATCAGATGTCATTGGGTGGACGTTCTGATGGAGAAACAATGCTTGGAGTAACATGTCATAGAATACCTGCTAAACGAGTCATTCCAGTAATTTTAAAAATTATTGAATTGTTCAAACAAAACAAAAAATCTGATGATACTCTTAAAGACTGGATTCATAGAATCGTAAACGGAAAAGAAGATTCTGAAATAAAATCTGTTTTAGATATGAGAAAAGCTTTGGACTCGTTAACAATTCCACCAACTAAAGAAGATGATCCGGACTTTTACAATGACTTTGGAAGTGATTCAAGTTATCACACAAAAACAGGAAAAGGCGAATGTGCAGCATGAGCCAAGAAAAAACAATCAAGACAACAACTAATGTCGATTCATTAAGATCTGAAATAAGGGATAAAAGTGTCAGAGTTATTGATGTACGAAGAGAAGATGATTACAAACAAAGTCATATTCCAACTGCTGTTAATCTTCCACTGGCAAATTTGTTATCTGATGATAGTCCAGAACGTGTTTTAAAACTTGTAAATTCCATGGGTATAGATGATGAAACACCTGTAGTTGTTTATGATGATACATTTGGTGCACTTGCATCTAGAGTTGCTTGGACATTGGAATACCTGGGTCATTCTGAGGTGTCTTTACTTGAAACAACTTTTAGTACGTGGAAATCTTTAGGCTTGGAAAATGATAATCAAGTGCCAAATGTTCAAAGCAAAGAACACTCTCTTCATTTAAGACCTGACATTTTAGCTACTTCTGATTACTTGGAAAGATCTAAGGATAACTCTGATGTGATTCTAATTGATAATAGGGAGAGGCTAAACTACCTCGAGCAGCACATTCCAGGCGCAATTAATCTTCCATATAGGACACTTTCAACTCCAGATAAAATTTTACGTCCTAAAGACGATATGAAACGACTTTTAGAGAATCGTAGAATTTCAGGTGATTCTGAAATAATTACTTATTGTGGTAGTGTGGGAACTCTTTCTGGCTTGGCGTATTATGCATTAAAATCTGTTGGACTGCCAAATGTCAAATTGTATGTCCGCTCTTTTAAAGAATGGAAAGGTCTTGAAAAACCTATAGTAAAACAACAAGATGCTCACTACTGGGATTTATCTGCAGAGTGACTAGCTTATTTCATTTCTAAGTTTTTTAGTAATTGTTACTTCTACATTATCAAAAAGATTTAGCATCTTTGTTTTATTTTCAATAAGGTAATCTACACCTCTATCTTTTAATCTAATTTTCCATAATCTAATTTCTCTGTGTTCTTCAAAGAATTGCTCAATCATTTGTTCTCCTGATTTTGTTGGGTCGATAAATACTTCAAAAAGTTCCATCGTCTTTTCGATATCTTCTTCTTCTATAGCTTCTCTGACTGATTGTATTGCTTGACTAATCTCTTTTAGATTCTTAACAGGTTTTGGTAATTGCTTTTTTGTAATTCCAAACAATCCTTTCTTTTCTTTTCCCATTCTTTCTGCAACTTCAGTTGAAAGATCATAAATTGGAATTTTACTTAGCCCGTCTCGTTTTTCATTTTGAACAATTAATCCCTTCTCAAGTAATTTTCTTAATGCCTCTTCTGCATCGACTTTATCTAGAAACGTAGTCCATACAATAGAACCAATTGTGTGATATCCTTGTCGTATTGATTCTAAAACCACGACTTCTACAATTCTTTTAAAACCTTCTTCAATTCTGACATTTGCAAAATCTTTATCTCTAATTGATTTTCTTGCATTTTTTACATCAATTTCAATTGAACGCTTTAATGCTTCCAGTGATTCTGGGACCTGATTTACTAATGATAGAAAACATGCTTTGTTATACCATGCCATTGCATATGTTGGATCTGACTCTACTGCTTTTTCAATTGCATCTAGTGCTTTTGCATAATTTTTTTGCTCATAATGAACTAAGGCTTTTAAATTCCAGGCCTCTGGATTGGTGACATCTATGTCTAAAATTTTATCATAAATCTTTAGTGCATCATTATAATCTTCTAAATGAAATCTTGCATATCCTAATTTCATCAATGTTTCAATGTTGTCTGGCTCTATTCGTAATGCTTGCTCGAAGATATCTGCTGCCTCCTCAAGCTTTTCATCTGCCATGAGATTTATGCCTTTTTTGAATAATTTTTTACGATTATAGTCTGGATCTACTAAGCTAGTCTCAGTTACTTGCTCTTTTTCTTCAACATCGTCTTTATCCTTTGACTTTTTTTGAAATAGTTTCTTCACTAGCTCATCTTTGGGCTTTTGTCTAGATAAATACTATCCTGATTTGAGCCTAGTTCTACATGAATTATTATTTCTAATGGACATTTTTTTGAGGCTAATTAACTTCACTGGTAATAACAAAACCGGTATTTTTGCACCAAATACAGAAATACTTGGAATTTACACAAACGATTATGTCATCAAGGTTGGAGGTTCATGGTCAAGCACCATTCAAACAATCTGGCATCTATGAGGTGCAGATCTTCATTACTGACTCTAAACCATCTGTTGACAAAATTAGAACTAAACAATTTTCTTCACTCTGGAAAGGAAATTTCCATCTTAGAGTAAAAGATGGAATGTTTGCCGAAACACTTGGTTCTGATACAAATCCAATTCCATCATCTGTTTCTGATCTTGATACTATTTGGATTGTAGTAGTTGATCTATTTTCTTCATTACATTCTGTATTTGATGTCTCATTAAGTTCTGGAGAAAGTAAACCTGAAAGTAAATCCGAACCTAAACGCGAAACTAAATCTGAAATCGAATCTCCAAAACCACAACGTACTGTAAAATCGTCTTCTGATTCTATGTATGGTGCACCTGGCCCACAAGGCAGCAAAGGTCCAACAGGTCCACCTGGCCCTATAGGTGACAAAGGTCCAACAGGTCCAACAGGTCCACCTGGCCCTATAGGTGACAAAGGTCCAACAGGTCCTCAGGGTTTTCCTGGTGACAAAGGTCCACAAGGTGACAAAGGCCCAATGGGTGACAAAGGTCCAACTGGAGAAAAAGGAATTACTGGAGATAAAGGAGATAAAGGTGATAAGGGAATTTTTGGTCCTCCTGGAGAAAAAGGTGACAAAGGTCCAACAGGTCCAATGGGTGACAAAGGCCCTGAAGGAATACGAGGTCCAATCGGTCCTCCTGGTGATAAAGGATTAACTGGTCCAACTGGTGACAAAGGTCCAATTGGATTACGTGGAATCCCTGGCGATAAAGGTGACAAAGGTCCACAAGGTGACAAAGGTGAAAGAGGATTAACTGGTCCAACTGGACCACTTGGTGACAAAGGTCCAACTGGACAATCTGGTGTTCAAGGAGAAAAAGGAATTCAAGGTCTTCCTGGCCCTATCGGTGAAAAGGGTCCAACTGGACCACTTGGTGACAAAGGTCCAATTGGCATGCAAGGTCCAACTGGCGATAAAGGATTAACTGGTCCAACTGGACCACTTGGTGACAAAGGTCCTATCGGACCACCAGGTCTAATTGGAGAAAAAGGTCCACGAGGTCCTGAAGGTCCTGTTGGAGAAAAAGGTCCACAAGGTCCACAAGGTCCTGCAGGCGCTAAAGGTCTAACAGGTGTACCAGGTCCACAAGGAGAAAAAGGAGAAAAAGGTCCAGTTGGTTTACAAGGCGATAAAGGATTAACCGGTCCAACTGGTCCTGTTGGAGAAAAAGGTCCACAAGGTCCACAAGGTCCACAAGGTGAAAGAGGAGCATCAGGTCCATCTGGTGAAGAGGGTCCACAAGGTCCACAAGGTATTCAAGGTCCACAAGGTGAGAGAGGTCAAACTGGTCCATTAGGTCCGCAAGGGGAACGCGGTCCTATCGGTGAACAAGGTCCAGTTGGTCCTGCAGGTCCTAGAGGTCCACCAGGTCCACCTGGGGAGAAAGGCCCAGCTGGCGGAATGTCTGTAGAGCAAAAAGCTCTATTCAAAGAACTTTTAGAAATACTAACTACTAAAAATATCATTAGTACTGAGGACCAAATTAAATTAATGAGCTATCTTTACTAATGAATAACAACGTGAAATACTGATGAGTGAAAATCCAGAAAAAATAGAATTTAAGATGTTGGATTACAAACGTCTTGAAAATGATTTTGTATCATTTGAATTAGAAGATGGAACGATCGTGAAAGTCAAAGTTGATTTAGACCGAGTTGGAATAGCTGTTAATTTTAAAAATCCTGACGGTACTCCTCATTATGCAATTAACACATCAGTGAAACTTTCAATCACCCCTCCTAACAAAACATTTACAGTTCAAAAAAACAACATTAAAGGAAAAAGCTCACAGCCACCGAGTCAAATGTTTTCTTAGAGTTCAACTTTCGGATTTTTGTTTTCGTTTCTAAGTTTTTTAAGAAATACTGACGTCTTAATTTTTAATTCAAGCATAACTGCTTGCATCTCTTCTCTATATTCCTCATTGATATCTCCCAAGTTAATCTCTTTTAGATAATTACCAAATGATGATTTAACTAATACTGTTCTTTTCTTCATTTTTTAAGGCCAATTTGGTACTGCTTTTTAGAATTTTTATCATTTGACGATCGTAGATTTATTATTAGAAATTAGAAAAAGGAAAACGAATCGTCATTATATGACGATTGTTAATGTTTTAGACGTTTTATCGTCGTTTTTTAGCTGCTTTTCTTTTTGGAGCTGCTTTTTTTGCTGCGGCTTTTCTTTTTGGAGCTGCTCGTCTTTTTGGAGCTGCTTTTTTTGCTGCGGCTTTTCTTTTTGGAGCTGCTCGTCTTTTTGGAGCGGCTTTTCTTTTTGGGGCTGCTTTCTTTCCTGCAGATTTTTTTACAGATCTACGTTTAGAGGCAGCTTTTCTTTTTGTAGCCATTAATAATTCGGCATTTTCATCGTTTTTCTATAGTACGACTAAATAAAATTACACAAATTGATTACTATTTGTCAACGAAATTTTATTTTAAAAATTATTTTTGATCGGAAAAATTTTTCTAAATTAAATTATTTTTCAAATTTCATTTACACTGTAATTTTTTCCTCACTATTGTTACATTTGTGTTGTATTTTACGCATAAATGTCATAGTTTCAAATAAAAATATCTGTGATTTTATTTTTGGGTTGATATTGGATTATGTTTTTTGTTTTATTATTTGATCTATTTTATTATTGAAAACTATTCATGCTCCACGTGTTTTGATTATTGTTAGCACATCTTCATCTTGCACAATATGATCTAATCCTACTCTTTGTCCGCCAAATTTTACACTCTTTCCCCAGATTAACCCGTATCTGAATTGTCTTTTCATACTTCGATGTAACTTATTACAGATGTCTTCAACTGTATCGCCCTCTCTTGCAATTAGCGGTTCTTTAAAATCAGTTTCACCTCCTTTAGGTCTCATGTATATTCTTATGAAATTGAGTTTGTCATAGATTTTCTCTTTTAGTAATTCGATATTGATCTCTGAATTAGCAGACACTTCTATGACTTCTGATTTTATTTTTGTTTTTAGATCTTCTAAAAACTCTCGATCGACAAGATCTATTTTATTTAAAATTGTAAGTGATTTTGAATAGCTAATATTTCCAGCTATGTGATCTGCAAGCTGCTCTGATGTGATATCTTCTCTAATGACTACTCTTGCGCTAACTATTCCATAAATATGTAAAATATCTTTAAGATGTTGTTCTGAAATTTTTGTTAATTTTACCTGTTGTGCAACTGCAATTCCTCCCATAGGAGATTTTTCAATTGTAATATTTGGTGGTAACCGATTTAATCTAATTCCTATGCTTCCTAATTCGTTAACTAATACATCTTCATGAAAAGGCTGAAAAACATCTAACATCAGTAAAACTAAATCTGCAGTTCTTGCAACTGACAATATTCTTTTGCCTAGCCCTTTTCCGCTTGATGCACCTTTGATGATTCCCGGTAAATCTAAAACCTGAATCTTTGCTCCTCTATAATTCATCATTCCGGGAACAACCGTTAAAGTTGTAAACTGGTAAGCTCCAACTGTTGATTTGGCATCTGTTAATTTATTTAGTAATGTAGATTTTCCAACACTTGGTAATCCGATAAACACAACTGTTGCATCTCCTGATCTCCTTACATCAAACCCGTCAGTTTTTACACCACTTTTTTGAATTTCTCTGTCTTCTTGCTCTCGTTTTAGCTTTGCAATTTTTGCTTTTAGTATGCCAATATGGTGGTTGGTAGCTTTGTTGATCTGAGTTTTTGCCATTTCATCTTGAATGGCTTTAATTTTTTCAGGAATTCCCAAATCTAATCACTCCTTTGTCTGTTCTTTTCAAATAAAATCCTATGATTTTTCTTTATAATCACTATTCTTGTGATTGGAATTGTTTGAAAATTATTTGATTCTTTAATAAATTCAGACAATGTAGTTTCTTTGATTTTTTTAAAATCTCTATATTGTATAGTGTATTTTTTTACATCGTCTGAAAATCTTGCCTTGCTAAAGATTTCTTCAATCACTCCTTTTTTTGCCATCTTTCTTACTTATTTTCATTATATCTTGATGTGATTCTTAAATTATATTTGAAATCACTCTTTTTAATCAATTACGTCGGTATTTATCCATGTTAATCGTAAAGATGCGACTTGGTTACTTGCGATAAATGTTATCATGAACATCATGATCAATGCATGGAAAAAGCTGGAATGTTCAAATGTGACTGTAAATGTATAACATCTTAATTTTTTGTCATCTAAAATTTTCCTAAAATCATGATTCTTTGCTTTAAATAACAATACATTCTAAGTAAATCATGCCTCAACTACAAATTACTGCAGAAACAATGACTAGAATGAAGACAATCACTGGAATTAACCATGTTCGTGACGGGGATTTTATGGTTAATGAGTTGATCGATATTTTAGAACAAAAAATTCGAGAACGCCAATAATTGAAATTTCTAGACTTTCAATTGTAAAAGATGAAAAATAATTGTAAAAAAATCAATTATTCTTTATAGTGAACTAATAACGTGTCTTTCATTACTGGATGAACTGATATTACGTTTTCACCTTTTTCAGCTAGAAATTCATTAACTACGTCTTGAAGGAATACTCCTTGAGCTAAGTTTGCTGCTTCAAAATATTGTATCTTGTGAATCATTGATTAATTATCTCTAAAGTTGCTATTAACCATTCAAATTTCATAATAGAAACTAACAATAAATAACAAGAAAATATATCTAAATTGTGCTAGCTGTAATACTAATCCCATTACTGATATCTGCAGTCGTTGGAATTGTTGGATATTTGACATATCGTTTAGTAATATTTGATTTTTGGTGTAATCACTCTGTTAATTCCACTTTAAAAAAATATAGTATCAAAAAAACCCAATATCAAATAATAAAAGAATTCTATGATAACAAAGGGGAATCTCTTTCTGAAAAAAAAATATCTCAACTAGCCAAACAGTATAGGCAAAAAGAACCTGAGCAGTTTCTAGCAATGTATGATTCTATAAGAGATAAATCAGAAAAATAAAATCATTTGTAATTATCTTGTTGGTATCTGGATAAACGGTGTTCCGCCTTCTCCCACTACAAGTGGTAGTTTACCATCCCATGCTTGAACTTTGAGCCATTCTAGATAATTTGGATTTTGTGCTAATGCTTCATTGATTATTTTAATTGCTTCAGCCTCTCCTGCTGCTTCAGCCACGTTTGCTGCTGCTATTCCTTTTGCTTGTTGTTCTTGTTGTCTTGCTTCTACTTCTATTCTTCTAAGGTCATTTTCTGCTTTTAGGGCTTTTTGCTCAGCTTCTACTTTAGATTCTATGGCTTGTGAGAATAATGGTGAAAATTGAAAGTCTGTGATGGATATGGCATCTGTCAATATGTTATATGGATTTAGACGAGCCGTTATCTCAGTTTCTATATCTGCTTTAACGAGAGGTCTTTTTGTAATTAATTCTTCAGCGTTATATTTTGCAGTAATTTGTTTTACTACTTCTTCTACTGCGGGTTGAATAATTCTTCCTTCATAATCTAATCCTACTTCCTGGTACAAAACATTTACAGAATTTGGAGCTGCTCTATAATTGACAGTGACTTCAGTTGATACTGTTTGAAGATCTCTTGAAGCGCCAGATGTGGCTTTTACAAACTTGAGTGTTCTAACTTCCATGTTTACTACTTTATCTTGAAATGGAATTACAAAATGGAGTCCTTCCTGTAATGGCGGAACAGTTGTATCTACTGCACTCCAATGTAGTAAAACTCCTCTGTTTCCTGACTCTACTATTTGTACAGATGCTGCAGATATAGCTGCGATAATAATAAGTGCGATAATCCCTAAAATTGCTAATTTGACTTTACCAAAATTTACATTCATTTTTGGTTGCTGATACTTTGACAACTATTTCTATTGTATCTCACTATACATATACTATGTTAATTCGTTTTTTTAAATATTAATTCAGAATTTTATTTTTATTATTTTAATAAAAAGACAATGATGAAATAGTTACAAAATACACCATATAATATGGCAGAAGATGGGTTTATCTGGATTTATTTGATATTTTTCTTGATTCCTCTAGCTAGAATATTGCCACGTTTAATAAAAAAATGGAAAAAACAGTCTGGCGATATGTCTCAACAATATGATTCTCAATATCACGTCTCAAATGATATTATTTCTGAATCGCCTCCAAAAAAGTCTGAAATACCCTCTAAAATTGACTCTAAACCAAAGACTACGGAGATATTGGTATTGGGTCAACTTACTCGTGGTACAAATAATTTTGATTCTCTTCAAAAAATATTGGGAATTGATACTGATACTCTAAATTCTGTTTTAGAAGATCTAGAAAAAAATGGATTGATGCAAGTTGATCAAAAACAAGGGTTATTTGGTCCAAAAATTGAGTTGCATCCTACTGAAGAAGGAATAAAAAAATTCTATTCTTGATTATATTTTGAACTAGTAAATAGAATCACAGCAAATATTATTTGGTTCTAAAAATCACTTATATGAAAACTAAAACATTTGCAGTCGACATTGATGGTACTATTACTGAAAATGGTGTTGGACGAATTAATTTAGATGCTCTTGCTGCTTTAAGACATTTGACAAATATTGGTCATAATGTGATCTTTGTTACTGGAAGATCTTCTGTAGAAGCATATTTGTTATCAGTCTTTGGTGGTACTACCAAAATTGCTGTAGGTGAAAACGGTGGATGTATCACTGTTGACACAAATGAGCATATTTTGCTAGGCAATATGCAACAATGCCAACATGCACTTAACATTATCAAAAAAGAAATTGCCAACGTTTCAGAAAAACCGGTATTTCCTAGAATGACTGAAGTGGTGTTAAATAGAACTTTTGATTTGGACCTCGCAAAACAAATAGTATTGGAAAAAAAATTGGATGTTTTGCTGTCAGACAGTCAATATGCATTTCATATCAATTCTCTAGGAATTGACAAGGGAACTGGATTTCAAAACATTATGAAACGATTATCTATTTCTCGTGATGATGTAATAGCTATCGGAGATAGTACTACTGACATTCCTTTATTCAAAATAGCAAAAACAAGCATAGCCTTGGGAAATTCATCGGAATATGTAAAATCTCAGGCAACAATGATTACAAATGCCAAATCTGGAGATGGAGTTATTGAAGCATTAGATAAATTAGCACCCAAATTATCTGAGATATAGCATTGTCATTCAAATCATTAATTGATGAAATTGAAAATAATCTTCATAAAATATTAGAAGATATGTCGATATCTGACATCCAATTTACTGTAGAGCCAGCAAAACCTGGCTTTGGGGATGTGAGTTCAAATATTTCATTTTTACTTGCCAAATCTCTAAAGAAAAGCCCAAAAGAGATTGCAAATTTAATGTCTGAAAAATATCGGAAATCTCAAAACATCCTTGTATCAAAAGTTGAACCACATCCAACTGGGTATCTCAACTTTTTTGCTGACTGGGAAAAGCTAAGCCAATTAATTTTATCAGAATCTAACTTGAATGAGTTCGGTTCTATAGACTTGGGTAACAATTCTCAAATCATCGTAGAGCATACCAGTGTAAATCCAAACAAAGCTCTACACATAGGTCATATACGTAATATTGTTCTTGGCGATACTGTTGCTAGAATTTTAAAAAAATCAAATTACAAAGTTAATGTTCTAAATTATGTTGATGATTCTGGCTTACAAGTAGCTGATATTATTGTAGGTTTTAAGCATCTTGGGTTTGATCAACAGTCCCCAACTGGAAAAAAGTTTGATCATTATTGTGGTGATGATGTTTATGTTAAAACTACTGAAAAATATGAACAAGATCCTACTTTTGAAGAGATTCGAAAAAATACTCTCAAAGAACTAGAAGACGGTACATCTGAAACTGCTAAATTTGCAGACATGATAACAAGACGTGTTTTAGAAAATCAACTTGAAACATGTTGGAATTTAGGAGTTTATTATGACTGTCTTAATTTTGAATCTCAGATAATTCGTTCAGGGTTATGGAGTAAAATATTTGAAAAACTCAAAGAAATGAACTTGGTAGAATTTGAAAATGATGGCAAGAATGCTGGATGCTGGATTATTCGTGGTGAGGATAACGAGGAAGATAAAGTAATCGTTAGGAGTAATGGGACTGCAACTTATATCGCAAAAGACATTCCATATGCTGCATGGAAATTGGGGTTGATAGACGACCCATTTTCATACAAGAAATATGAAAAAACTCAACCTGGAAGTCAAATACTTTGGCAAACAACCTTGACAGAAAGTAATGAACCAAAACAAAACTTTACTGGTAATAAGGTAATCACAGTAATTGATTCAAGACAAGCCAGACTTCAAAAAATTATTACAGGGCTAATGTCGAAATTCAAATCTACTGATGACGCATATGTCCATCTTGGTTATGAGTCTGTAACTCTTAGTTCTGATACTGCTCAAACTCTTGGATTAGATACAGATGGCAAACAAGCTCAAATGTCTGGACGAAAAGGTCTCTATGTTAATGCTGATGCTGTTTATGATTTGTTAAAAAATAAAACAATTGAGGAAACCAAAAAAAGACATGCTGAAATGTCTGACTCTGAAATTGAACAAATTGCTCATTATGTTTCTGTTGGAACATTACGTTATGAAATGATTAAGCAAGATCTTGATAAAATGATAACATTTGATTTGACAAAATCATTAAGCTTAGAAGGTGATACAGCTCCATACATCCAATACACTCATGCAAGAGCATCAAGAATAATTGAAAAATCTGCTAGACCTCCCTCTATTGATGTTGACTTTTCTTTGTTAAATGATCCTTCTGAACTATCTTTAATCAAAATAATTGGTTTGTTTGAAATCTATGTGTTAGATGCTGCAAAAAATCTGTCTCCAAAAGTTATTGCAAGATACTGTCATGATTTGGCAGTGGCGTTTAATTCCTTTTATGAACATGTTAAAGTCCTTGAGTTAGGTGATGAGAAACTAGAAAACTCTCGATTGTGCCTTGTTCATTCATTTAAGATAACCTTGGACAAAGCCCTTAAGTTACTTGGCATTACAGCACCTGATAAAATGTGATTAAAAATTTAGTAAAAAAATGATTTAGTGGCTATGTCCACAGCCACAAGAATCATGACCTCCATGTCCTTCAGATGCTTGTCCTGCACATCTGGAACATTTGTCTGAGCCTGTTGGTGAGAAAAATCCTATCCCACATGATACGCATTTCATATTTGCCATGACGAATTTACAAAACCGCCGTATTTATTGAATACGGATGATGTTTTTTGTGTATTTTGAATTATGTTGTTCAATTTACACACACTATCTTTGATATTTTTAAAAACTGATTTTAATTATGGTTACTACCATCTTAATGGTAAATAAGATTAGAGAACAAGATCTAAAACAATCTGATAATAAATTATCTGAAATTTGTGATCGTTATGAATAATTTTATTCTATGTTAATTTCATAATTAATTTGCATGTATCTAATGGCATTGATGAAAAATCAATTACATTTTTGTTATTTTTTTGTATTTGTCAATACATTTTAAAATTCTATAAGGTATTTTGAAAAATCTATTTCAAAACTTTTTGCGTGTAAAAGTTTAGGGGTATCATACATGAATCCTAATGTTACTGATTGAATTAAAAATAATGAAAATGACACTTTGAGTTTTCCATAAGATGTAAATTTCTTTTCTGCTGTTGGTTTTACTTCAAAATTCATAGGAATAATTTCTGTAGCTAACATGAACTTCATTTTGCCGGCAAATGTTTGAGATTCATTTACTAAAATTTTAAATTCCAAATGGTGGTTTAACGGTGGTAATGAAAATGGTGTTTTAACTTTAATTCCTTGAGAATTGATCTGAGTTTTTACCCCATCAAATAATCCCACTGCAAATGGTTGAGGAACATATTTCATTAACTCTGCAATCATTGTATTTGAGGCGTTTTTTAGAAATTCTTTTTTTCCTTTTTCTGTAGGGATAATTTTTGATATAAATGAAATCTCTTTTTGTATCTCTTGATTATCTGGAATGCCTTGACCTATCATATCTGCAATTAATGGTTTTACTACATCTGCTAATTGATTGAATGTCATTACTTGTCTATTCCTCCTGTTATCCTAACTTCTACATGTGGTGATGCATCTTCATTATCTTGGTTGGAATTTGTACTGCTGTCATTTTTTCCATCCGTCCCTTTTCCATGCAGTTTTATGCCTATCACGGCTCCAATACCAGCAATAATAATGCCTACTATTACATAGATCAAAACAGACTCGTCTTTACTATCTTGTTTTTTATCTGGACATCCATCTGTGTCTTCAAACCCATTAATTGTCTCAGCTTGTGTTGGACACGAATCTACATCATCTAAAATTCCATCACCGTCAATGTCTTTTGGTGGAACTGCATCTGGGCATCCATCTGTGTCTTCAAACCCATTAACTGTCTCAGCTTGTGTTGGACACGAATCTACATCATCTAAAATTCCATCACCATCAATATCTTTTGGTGGAACTGCATCTGGGCATCCATCTGTGTCTTCAAACCCATTAACTGTCTCAGCTTGTGTTGGACACGAATCTACATCATCTAAAATTCCATCACCGTCAATGTCTTTTGGTGGAACTGCATCTGGGCATCCATCTGTGTCTTCAAACCCATTAACTGTCTCAGCTTGTGTTGGACACGAATCTACATCATCTAAAATTCCATCACCGTCAATGTCTTTTGGTGGAACTGCATCTGGGCATCCATCTGTGTCTTCAAACCCATTAATTGTCTCAGCTTGTGTTGGACACGAATCTACATCATCTAAAATTCCATCACCATCAATATCTTTTGGTGGATTTTGTATCTCTTCAACAATTATGGTTCCTGTCATCCATGGATGAATTGTACAGTTGAATGGATATTCACCTTTGATTATTGGAACCCACTCATATGAATTTCCAGGATTTACTATGCCTGAATCAAATACTAATGTTCCTTCAGAAGAGATTGCTGTAAAAGTATGCTCTACATTATCTGTATTTGAAAAAACTATTTTTCCTCCTATTGACGTAATGGTCTTTTTTGGAATATAGCATCCTTCTTCTGTTATTTCGCATCCTGGAATACTTGATCCTGTTGCGGGAATTATGACTCGTTCTAGATTATATTCTGTTTCTACAGAGTCTGATTTACTTACTTCCTGAGCAAATACATTACTGGTAAAAATCAAACTGGCTATAACTAAAGCCCATACAATATTCATAGGATTCCAATAATCATTATGAACTTAAAGATTTAGATATCTACTACATGTGTTTGATTTTAACTATTTAGTTTCACTCTAAGCAGTAGATTCTTATCTAAAATTTTCAGGAAAACTATATGGCAAAAATTAAGCAAAACTCTTACGTGTTGTTTTACTTTAACCACTCAAAAAAATGGCTTGTTAAAATTTCAAAGAATGATTCACTTCATACTCATATTGGTGTGATAAAACATGCTGATGCTATTGGAAAAGAATATGGCTCTAGACTAGTCACCAACAAAGACAAGTATGTCTATCTAATCGAACCCACAATGTATGATTATGTCATGAAAATCCAGCATGGCACACAAATAGTATATCCTAAAGATATTGGTTACATTATAGCAAGAGCTGGAATTGGCAGCGGTCAAAAAATTCTAGAGATTGGTACTGGCAGCGGTTCACTTACTTCCTTTATTGCAAGTGTCGTAAAACCTAGGGGGCATGTCTATACTTTTGATGTTGATGATAACTTTATGAAAATAGCTGAAAAAAATATCAAAAAGGCAGGAATGTCAAAGTACGTGACTCAGCAAAAAATGGATTTGAAAACTTCAAAAAAACTTCCTGTTGAAGAAGCTGATGTGGCTTTAATTGATCTTGGGGACCCTTGGACTGTTCTACCACAAGTTCGTAAAATGCTTAAAGGAAGTGGCGCTATTTTTGCAATTTGTCCTACCATGAATCAACTTGAAAAATTAACTATTGCTCTAGTTGAAAATGAATTTACTGACATTGAATCCACTGAACACATCATAAGAACAATTGAAGCACGTGAAGGAAAAACCAGACATTCATTCCAAGGTATTGGTCATACAACGTATCTATGTTATGCCCGAAAGGCATTTTTTGGTAGAGGCTCAAAGAAAAAATCTGATTCTTTTGTTGAATCTGAGACTATCACTGACGTTGAATCTGATACTGAATCAACCTAATTTGCATATTTTTAGATTAAAACAAGATTTATTCCTCTATCTCTAGAATACTTGGTATTGGTTAGAAAATTAATTACTGCTACTCAAGTTAAAAAATTCATACCTGCACGAAAAGCAAAATCTCGTAAAGGTGATAATGGAACTGTCTTAGTTATTGGTGGCAGCTACATCTATCATGGTGCACCAATTCTGTCATCAATTGCAGCATTACGATGTGGAGTTGATCTAGTATACACATCAGTTCCAAAAGTAAATGTGACTCCCACTAGGGCAGTATCTCCAAATCTAATTGTAATTCCTCTAGTTGATCAAAAATTAACTCGAGGGGCAGTTAACAAACTTCTTGGCGCACTACCTCGTAAATTAGATTCAGCAACAATTGGAATGGGACTAGCAGTTCAAGAACGTGGCTCTTTGTTGCTTTTGATAAAATCCCTTTTAGATAGAGATGTGCGACTTTCATTGGATGCAAGCGCACTTGTTCCTGAAGTGTTACCGCTTTTAGCTGACAAAAATGTTGTAGTGACTCCACATGCTGGTGAATTTAAACGATTATTTGGGACTGCTCCACCTGATTCTAAAAAAGAAAGAATCAACCTAGTTGAAAAAAATGCTAGAGATAATGGAATTGTTGTGTTGCTTAAAGGTGCAACTGATATAATTTCTGACGGTACAACAACATATCTCAATGAGAAAAAAACTCCTGGAATGACTGTAGGTGGAACTGGTGATGTCTTATCTGGATTAGTGGCAGGAATGCTATCAAAGAATCGCAATGCATTAGAGTCTGCAGTTGCTGCAACTTTTATCAATGGATTGGCAGGCAAAGCAACCCAAAAGAAATTTGGGTTACATATGACATCTATGGATCTATTAGATGAACTTGCAAATGCAATGAAACCATTTGATAGAATTGTGTGAGTAAAATGAATACTTTAAAGCACATTGATAGCCATATACCTGGATTAGTTTCTGAATTACAAACACTAATTCAGCAACCAAGCGTTTCTGCAAAAAATGAGGGAATTGAAGAATGTGCACAATTAGTCAAAAAAATACTAGAAAAATCTGGAATCAAATCTGAAATCTTAAGACTCAAAAATGTGGCACCGCTAGTATACGGTGAAGTAAAATCAAAGAAAAATCCTAACAAGACTTTGATGTTTTACAATCATTATGATGTTCAACCAGTAGAACCATTTGATTTGTGGGATGATCATCCATTTAGTGGAAAAATAAAAGGAAACAAAATTTTTGGAAGAGGATCCTCTGATGATAAAGGTGAATTAATCACTAGAATAAAGGCAGTTGAAGCATCTCTGAAAACTACTGGTGATGTTCCATGCAATATTAAATTTGTAATCGAAGGTGAAGAAGAAACAGGTAGTGCACACATTGATGATTATCTAAAAAAATACCAAAAAAAATTTTCATGTGATGGTGTAATTTGGGAATTTGGATATGTTGATTCACAAAACAGACCTATCATTGGACTTGGAATGAAAGGATTATTGTATGTTGAATTATCTGTAAAAGAATCAATTCGTGATGCCCATTCTAGTTTGGCAGTATTGATAAAAAATCCAGCATGGCGATTAATTGAAGCTGTTCATACATTAAGAGACTCTGATGGAAAAATTCTCATTAAAGACTGGTATAAAGAAACCACTCCTCTGTCTAAACAAGATTTAGAGATAATATCAAAAGAGCCATTTGATGAACAATCTTTCAAAAAAGAATTTGGCGTGAATTCCTTTGTAGGAAATTTGAGGGGATTAAATGCAAAAAAAGCCCTTGTTGGTGGTGCTACTTGTAATATCGCTGGATTTGTTTCTGGGTATACTGGAGATGGTGCAAAAACAGTTCTTCCTAGCACTGCTTTAGTGAAAATTGATTTTAGATTAGTTCCTAAAATGGATCCAAAAAAACAAGTTCTTAGATTAAAAAAACACTTGAAATCAAAAGGATTTGGAGATATATCTGTAAAAATTTATCATGGTGAAGCTGCCGCTAGAACAAATCCTAATGATCTCTTTGTAACTAAAGTAAAAGAGGCAGCTGATCAATCCTTTGGAAAATCAATCATTAATGTTTCAAATGCTGGTACTGGTCCTATGCATTCTTTTGTAAATGTATTACATGCGCCATGTATCTCTATTGGTAGTACCTACATGTTTGCTCGTATACACTCTCCAAATGAATTTACTAGAATAGATTTACTGAAAAAAACCACGAAATGCATTTATCTTATTATGGAAAAATTTGGAAAAGACTAGTGTAAACATCTAGGTAATTTTTTGATAACATGTGCAAGTGATATTCTTCCTGGGCCTGCTGTGATTATTAGTAATGCTCCTCCAAGTATGATAAGATCCATTGCATATCCTCCATTTCCTGTAAGGTTAGAAGCTCCTTTTACTACGAATATAGCTCCAAGCATAATTATTGCAATCATTGATGCTGAGAGTCTAGTAAATACTCCTATGATTAGTAGTATTCCTGAAACTAATTCTGCAAGAGCAATTGGGATCTGCATCTCTACTGGTATGCCAAGATTGCCAAGCATTCCTGCAAATCCTGGATTAAATTTTCCAGATCCTTGTACGATGAAAACTACTCCTATTGCGGCTCTAATCCCCCAATTTGTAATCTCATTTAGCTTTGTATTGTGGATGCTAGATTCAGTCAATATGTAATTCTGTTTTTTACCATATAAAATATTTTATCTCTATTTTGAATCAAAAAAGGAGAAAGCCCTTTATTATGCTGTGAAATCATTTGAATTATGTCTATGTACATGCCAGGAGCAACGGCTGTAGGAATTACTTTTAACGGCGGCATAGTTCTTGCAAGTGAAAAAAGGATCGCATTTGGTAACTTTCTTGTAAGTAAATCTTCAAAAAAGACATTTTCAATTACTTCAAAAGTTGGTGCTGCATGTGCTGGCCTTGTAGCTGATATGCAAATTTTAACATTACAAATTGCAGCACTTGCCAAAATTAGAAAAATGGAACTCAAAAGAGATGTTCCTCCAAATACTGTTGCTAAAATGATGTCAAATATGATGTATGAAAGACGATATTTTCCATTATTGACTCAGGTAATTGTTGGTGGTGTTGTTGATGAACCAATTTTATACACATTAGATCCATTGGGATCTGTTCTCCCAGATGAATATGCTGCAGTTGGAACTGGTGCTGAAATGGCATTGGGTGTTTTAGATCCGCAATTCAAACCAAATATGACCCAAGAAGAGGCAATTGATTTGGCAAAACGAGCTGTAAGATCTGCAGCCCTTAGAGATTCCGCAAGTGGCGATGGACTTGATATCCTCGTTGTTACAAAAGACGGTACTAAAGAATTCACTGAAAAGATCTAATTAAAAATACATCATAATTTTGATCTCAAATTATTACTGTAAATTTACTTTAAAGTAAAAATATCTAGATTTCATTTGCCATATCAAAGTATTTCTATTCAAAAATTATGAGTAGTATCTCTCATTGCAGCTGTACTTCAACCTCTGTCTGTCTGTTTCATTATTCTCAAATCCATCCAACTTCTGTTAGAACTCATGAAGTTTTTAATATTAAAAGATCAAAATAGATTACTCGTAAATCGTTTTTCCAATTTCCCAAAACTTGTCTGATATGTAATGCATATTTTTTATGACTTCGCCTTTTTCCATCTTTTCTAATTCTGCACTTGACACAAGTGATTTTCCTACTGCAAGAAATTTGTGTTGTGATTCCTCAACAATGCAGACGATTTTTTCTTTTTCAAATTCATTATGGGTTTTGATTCCAGGTCTCATCACATTTGCTCCTTTACACATGAATTTCACAGCACCCATGTCTACTGTCACATGTGGAAATTTTTCAAGCATTTGAGTTTCTGACAAAAATGGAAGATATTCATCATTAATTTTTAAAATTTTTATCCCCTGACCCATAATTATTTGCGCATCATCTGCAATCTCATGCACTTTGAGATTCTTTATTTTTGGAAACTCCATTCCCCACTTTTCTGTAACTGTTTTTAGAAGCGTAGCAGTTTCACTTTTTGAAATTAAGTTGGATTTCAAATTTTTACTATCTCTTGTCTGATGTCTAACAAATCTCTTAGAATAGAACTCGCTGTTTCCATTCCTCCTGCACCTTTTCCGATAATTGTTTGCGTGCCAGAATGCTCTGATGTGAATGCAATTGCATTTAATGTTCCATTAACACATAATGGATCATCTACTGAGACTTCCTTTGGTTCTACTATGAGTTCTTTATTACATGAAGCAATTAGTTTTATAGCGCAATTATTTTTTCTAGCTTTTTTGATATCTTCTTCTGTAACCTTACGAATTCCTTTACAATTGATATCTGGCATTGTTACTTTCATATCCATTACCCAGTTTGCAAGAATTACTAATTTTGCAGCTGCATCTAACCCATCCAAATCTAGTGACTCATCTGCCTCAACATACCCTTTATCCTTGGCATCTTTTAGGGCAGTCTCAAATGATAATCCATTTGCCATATTAGTTAGGATGTAATTTGTTGTTCCATTTAGTATTCCTGAAAATGAGCTAATTCTTTCTCCTCTGAGACTATTTTTTGCATAATCCAAAATTGGTGTTCCTCCACCTACAGTTCCGCTGAATTTGAAGATAACTTGATTGTAAATGGCTAATTCCATCAATGATGGAAATGCTAATGCTAACGGACCCTTGTTTACTGATATTACATGCATGCCTCTTTTCATTGCAGTTACTATGTGAGTCATTCCAGGTTCTGCATCTTTGTAATTACTTGCAGTAGTTTCTATAACAACATCTGCATCCAAGTTTTTGATCATGTCAATTCCTGACATGTTATTTTTTGTATTTGCATAATTTTTTACAGTTCCAGTTTTTTTCTTTACTTCGATTAATTTCTCTAATTCTAATCCTGATCTGTCTACTGCACTGCCTTTACTGTCAAATACGCCAACCACTCTTGGTTTTAATCCGTACTCTGCATAAAGATCCTCTGATCTTGAATCAAATAATTTTACTAAACTTTGACCAACAACGCCAAATCCACAGAGTATTATTCTCAAACCCTTTCATTCCTTCTTGATTTGCTATTGTAATTCATTTCTTTGATTTTCTTATCATTGATTGTGTTTTATTAATAATTTTTGTATGTTTTTAATCTGTGCTTGATGGTGCCTGATATTGATGTATTTTTACCCATCTTTTTTCTCAAGATCAAGTGATATTGAGTTAATACAGTATCTGAGATTGGTTGGTTTAGGACCATCGTCAAAAACATGACCTAGATGTGCACCACACTTTTTACAGTTTACTTCAGTCCGTACCATTCCGTAAGCATTATCTGATATGTATTCTATTTTTTCATCTGAAAGTGGTTGCCAAAAACTTGGCCATCCTGAACCAGAATCATATTTTGTTTCAGATGTGAATAATGGTTCTCCACAACAAACGCATTTGTAAGTTCCTCTCTCCTTGTTTTTGTAATATTTTCCTGAAAAAGGTGGTTCAGTTCCTTTGTTAATACAAACTTCAAATTGGTCTGGTGTCAGTACTTCTTTCCATTCTTGTGGTGTTTTTTCAATTTTCTCTACCATGATTTTCTCTCTTTTTGATTATATTAGAATATTTTCTATTTTTTAAGCTTCTTTCTTTTTTCCTCAGTTCTTTTTTCTGATTCAAATCTCTCTAAATCATATTCTTTTAAATCCACAAATCTCATTATCTTGCTTAAATTTGGATGGACTTTGTTTATCTCTTTGAACATTTGTTGTGCAACTTGTCTATAATCAATATGTCCTTGCGGAACTGTTCTTAATTCAATTAAATGACAAGCCTCTCTGAGATTAAATTTCATAAAGTATGGATAATTATATGCGAAGTTTACAACGTACTGTCCTTGTTCTGGGTATTTTTTTCTGATTTTATCAAATGTGTGTTTTGTCTTATTCATGCATTCCTGATAGTCTTTTTCAATTCCTAGGACTTTGATCTCATTTGGAGTGTTATATCCATGATCTGTTGTAAGTAATTGTCTTTCTAGTGTCAATGCTCTATGTCTATGAAAATCTCTGAACATTCCAAAGTTATTTAGTAAATCAAATGTATAGTATGTGCTCTCAAATGCTCTGGATGGTCTATGACGTCTATTTTTTCTCAATTTTACAAACGATTCAATAATCTTTATTTTTTTAGTCTGTGGTAATTTTTTTACTTGTTGCATTATGTTAAGATATGATGTACTTGGAGACTGTTCATAGATAATACTGGTAATGATTTTATCTATGGCTGTTTTTTCTGATTCATAATCTAATAACTGTGTTTTAACTCCTGAAATTATTTTTGGCTTGATTTCTTTTGCTATGCTTTTAGATGCTTTTTTCAAATCTTGAAGGTAACTTTGGAATGCTTTACCGTATTTGTCATCAGCTCTTTTTACAAAAGCCTTGATTGTAACATCTAGTTCTTTTTTGATTTTTGAGGCTAAATTTTGCTCTTCTTCAAGTTCTGATGCTCCAAGTATTGTAAGGAGATACTCAAAAGCACGACCATTTCCTGTAATTCCCACGTTTGTTAAAGTCGATGCAGGTAAAAGACCACGTAGAATGTCTAATGCTTTTGCTTTTGTTGAACCATTGTAAATCATATTTGCAGATTTGATGTCTTTTTCCTCTTTTAGTTTGGAGAATCCTTTTTCTTTTCCATCTTTTGAATCTTTGAAAGTATATTTTTCAATTGGATATTTTTCTCGTATGTATTTTATCATTGGTTCAATGTTTTTTGAATAAGTATCAAATGAAAAATTACATGTCTCTAAATACAAATCAGCAAATTTAGAGTTCATTAGTTGTGAATCTTTATAAAATCTGTATTCTCCGTTAATTTTTTTATTCCATGCTACGTATCTTGATGATTTTTCTAAATATGATAATCCTATTCTTCGATCTTCAATTTTTTTAACTGCAATATTGGATAGACCTTCAATTGCAATTTGGGCTTCCCCTAGTTCAGCTACAGAATCATCTCCATATTCTAATAATACTCGATTGTAAAATTCCTCACCTCTATTCTCATTTTGTAAAAACTCATCTAAGAAAATTCTGCGCATATTTTTGTCTGTTCTACTATATCTTGACATTAATGCACCACGATCTACCTGTCTTGGTGTGATTATTGCAAAAACATTTTCGTCAGTATTTGAAAAATGGTCTGATAAAATCTTTTTTTCATTACTTGAAAATTCTGACAATACAGTTGTCATTATTTCCAATTATTAATAGTCTATTTCTTTTTTCCAATTTGAATTAGATCGGGTGCCTTATTTTTCTCTTGTCCTTTTGATTGCCACCTTAGTAATACTTCTTTGAATGCATTGGCATCTCCTTCATTTTCAGTATACATTAGTGCAGTTACCCATCTGCCTTTTCCTGCCTTTCCGCCCACTGAATTCATCCAAAAATTACTTGGTAATGTCTCCATCAGTTTGTTAGATGGGTCTTTTGTTACCTCTAACCATCTCTGTCCTACGAAATTCAAAATTTGTTCTAATTCTTCTTTTTGGATCATGATTTTTTTCATATGATGCTAAATTTTAAAATTTCTAAAGTTTTTTCTAACTGGTTTTCTTTTTACCTAAACTATGTGGATTTAGGCATGAATTACTGACGTTGATATCATGAATAAAAAATAACGTTAAAAATATTATTGGATCTTTAGACCAAAAACGGAAAGTTGTTTGGTGAAAGTTCCAATTGTTGTTTTTTTGATTATTTAGTATTTAGATCATACTGATAATTCATACGCGATTCTTTTATTCAAATTTGAATTATTATCGCTATTAGATGGGTTGAGGTTTTTTCGACCATTACCTCATACCATCTATTTTAACCGATTAGAAGCGTCATGCCCTTCTAATCTCTTACTTTATTGCTAAAGTAACGTATTTTTTTAAAGTTGTAAATCTGGTGAATATTTTGAGTAATATGAATAATAATTTTCAAGATTAGTTTATAATTATGCCTAAATCAGAGCAAACGAATTGCCAATAGAATCTGGTATAGTTACACTTGAACTATGGATTATCTTTTTTGCAATTCTTTCAGTAACTATTGCAATTGATCTTGGATTGATTCATAAATTAAAAAGAAAACTGAGCAAAACGTCATCTGCTGAATTAGAACATGTGATGTCTTCTAAGGAGGCACTTGGATGGACAATCACTTGGATTTCACTTGCGGGAATTTTTGCAGGGGTGATCTATTTTGTACTTGGCAATGATAAGATGATTGAATTTGTAACTGGTTATGCTCTAGAAAAATCTCTAAGTGTAGATAACATGTTTGTATTTTTACTAGTTTTTACTACATTGGGAATTCCTCATAAATATCAGCATAGAGTTCTCTCCGTTGGTATTCTCAGTGCTATTGTGATGAGAATTGTTTTAATTGTAGTTGGTGCATCTTTGCTAGATAATTTCCATTGGATGATCTATATTTTTGGTGGATTGCTTTGGTTTACATCCATTAGAATGATCCTTCAAAAAGAAGAGAAGAAAATTGAACTTGAAAAAAATATTGCAGTTAGAATTTTAAAAAAATTCATGCCTGTTAACCTGAATTTGGTTGGCAACAAATTTCTCGTGTCTATAAATGGTGTAATGCATGCCACTCCCTTGTTAGTAGCACTTGCAATAATTGAGCTGACTGATTTGGTGTTTGCAATGGATTCTATTCCTGCTGTATTGGCAATTACTCGAGATCCATTCATAGTAATAACATCAAACGTATTTGCTATCTTGGGTTTAAGGGCACTATACTTTTTGATTGGTGGCATGATGGAACGATTCCATTACCTTAAACCTGGATTAATTGTACTTTTGATATTCATTGGAACTAAGATGATAATCTCTGAATTCTATCATATTGAAACTGTGACTTCTTTGATTATTGTATTTGTCATTCTTGTTACTGTAATGGTCGCTTCATTGCTAAAAAAACCAAAAACTGTAAAATCTGAATAAATTCAAGAATCACTTGTGTTGTATGCTAAATGTTAACCTGAATTGATCAAATGGGTAGTGAAATTTATTATCTTATTTATTAAATTTGAACTCAATTGGATACATGTACATTGAATAGAAAATCATCTGTTGGTCTATGTTTCGGTATATTGATGCTAACTGGTATTGTATCAGTACAAATGGCATATGCTGAACCTATATTTTCTTTTAAATTTGGTACTTTTGGAACAGAAAATAATCAACTAAAAAACCCACACGATGTTGATGTAAGTAGTGACGGAAAATTCATCTATGTTACAGACACTGATAATCACAGAATTATCGTATTTGATGATGATGGGGATTATGATTACAAATTTGGTACATTTTGTAATATGACTTCAATTCAAAACTGTAATGATGATGCAGATGGCGCAGACAGCACTGGTGATGGACAATTTAACAATCCATTTAGCAGCGTTTTAGACGCATTTGGAAATTTCTTTGTTATTGATTCTGATAATGAACGAATTCAAAGGTTTGATGATGGTGATGGTCAATTTGAATCAAAATTTGGTTCATCAGATAATACAAAACCTGAGTATCTAGGCTCTGCACAAGGAATTGCTACACAAAAGTCAACCAAGAAAATTTTTGTATCTAGTCTTGAAACCGACTCAATATCGGTTTTTGATTCTATCGGGACTTTTGTAATTAATTTTAAAACATTCAATGGTACTGAAACTCTAAAGAATCCATCCCATATGATAATTGATGATAGTGAAGAGACTCTGTATGTTTCTGATACTGGAAATGATAGAATCATAGCATTCAAACTTGTTACAGGAACAACATGTCCAGCAGGTACTACCAAAACCGTAGACGGAATTTGTTATATCAAAAAGTTTGGTTCTGCAGGTACATCTGACGGGAAATTTGATTCTCCATCCGGTCTAGCAATTGATTCAACAAATGATTTGCTTTATGTTGCAGATACTGATAATAATCGAATTCAAATATTCAAACTAACTACTGATACCACTTGTGCTAGCGGTACAAGTAAAGTTGTTGACGGTGTATGTTTTGTAGAAAAGTTTGGCTCTTTAGGTACATCTGACGGGAAATTTGATTCTCCATTAGGACTTGCATTAGATACTGCAAATAATTTACTATATGTTGCAGATACTGACAACAGTAGAATTCAGGCATTTACACTAGTATCTGCTTCACAAACTCCTAGCTCTCCAAAGAATTTCAAAACATCTCCAGTTTCCACAAAGTCTGTACTCTTAACTTGGGATGAACCTGTTTTATCTACTGGTTCTCCTGCAGTAACTGGTTACAAAATTGAATACAAAACAGCAACAACTGCATATGCTGTTTTGATTGCAGATACTAAAAGCACTTCGACATCATTTCTTCATGAAGGTCTAGACTCTAGCAATACTTACACTTATCAAATATATGCAATAAACTCTAAAGGAACAAGCCCGCCATCTTCTAGCTCATCAGTAAAACCTGCAGAAACCACTGTTCCAAGTGGATTGCTTGCAACTGCAATCTCCCCAACTCAAATTAGACTTTCATGGCAAGCTCCGTCAAACACATTTGGACAGAGTATAGGTGGATATACTGTTCAACGTGTAATTGGACCTGATGTTTATGATAGTATTGGATCTACAAATAGTAAAACAACTACTTACACTGTAAATAATTTAACAACTGATATCTCATATTCATTTGTAGTTCGAGCAAATATTGGTTATGGTGTCACAGAACCATCAAATACTGCAACTGCTACTCCAAAAACAACTTCTGTCGATATTCCTCAAACTCAAACATCATCAAATACCGCTGTAATACAAATTTCCTCACCTCCACAAAAATTAACCGCGACAAGTATCTCATCAACTCAGATTAATCTCTCATGGAGTTCTCCTTCATCCACTGGCAATACCCCAATCACTGGTTATAAAATTGAGATGAAGAAAGATTCAGGTTCTTATTCTGTGTTGGTTGCAAATACAAACAGTACATCAACTACGTATTCTCATACAAATCTTACCGCAAATTCAAAATATACTTACAAAGTATATGCGATAAACACTGCTGGTACAAGTACAGCATCTAACGAAGTAACAACAATTCCTACTACTACTTTGAAAATAAATCCTTTAGGAAAACTATCAATAGATGAAGGAAAATTACTGTCTTTTGCTGTAAAGTTAACTGATCCATCAATGAGTGGCATGGTGTTTAGTTTAGAAAAGAATCCTCCTGTTGGAGCTTCAATTAATCAAAACAATGGAATGTTCAGTTGGACTCCAAATGATACGCAGGGTGGAAAAGCATACATCTTTGATATAGTTGCAAATCTAGGTTCGTTAAGTGATAGGCAATCAATTACAATTACTGTAAATGACTCTATCAAAAAATCTGATCCTGTAAAAGAGCCTGTCATAGAGCCAGAACCAACCAAAGAGGAGCCTACTGATGAACCTGATAAATCAAAGACAGCTCCATTTGTTGATCCTGAAAGAGATCCTAAAACATATGTTGATAGATACAACAATGAACCAAGTTATAAAAAATGGTTTGATGATAATTTCCCAGAATACTCTTCAATTTATGAAGCGGTTGGATTAGATGCACCAAAAGAATTAGCTCCTTTTGTTGATACCTCAAAAGATCCACAGTCATATGTTGATAGATACAACAATGAACCAAGTTATAAAAAATGGTTTGATGATAATTTCCCAGAATACTCTTCAATTTATGAAGCAGTTGGATTGGACAAACCAAAAACTGATACACCAAAAACAGATGAACCAAAAACTGATACACCAAAAACTGACATACCAAAAACTGATAAACCGAAATTTGGAATATGTGGGCCTGGAACAAAACTAATTGATGGCATATGTACTATTGTCGATATGCCAAAACCAAAACTAAAGCCTTGGTGGCAATTTTGGTAGACTTTATTTTTATTAAAATATTTTAATTAACTTTTATGCATGAATTTTTGGGTTTGACAAAAACAATGCATATTGTTGTAACTTGTATTTCATAAAGAAATTTGCTTTTGCTCTTGGATAGTTTTTACTTACATACTCTTTAATTTCTGGCACACTCATTTTTGCTAATTTATAAAATTCTGAATTGTATTGAGAAGGTTGTATGATGATATTCATCAAATTATATTTTAATATTTTGTTTTTCCAAATATGAATCAAAATTTGTTCTAGTCTTTGTTAGTTTTCTCAAACCATGAAAGACTACAAATAAAATCAGTTTTCATAAATCTGTCTTTTAATGTCCGAAATATGTTCATTAAAAATTTCAATTCCAGCATCAAATAGTTTCATTGTATTTTCCACAGTACTTGGTTGATTTTCATCGATTCGTTTGTTTGTTAGATATTGGCCAGAATCGTGAATGTATTTTTGTAGGACCATCCCCAAAATACATTCATGCATATTTTGAATATCCCACTGTTCTTTTGTAGAATTTACCAAATTGAAATACTTTGGAATTTGACTAGTCGCTATTTGTAGTAAATTTTCAAGTTCTCTTGTATCGTCAATGCTCAGTTTCATCTTACAATTAACCTGATTTGATCTTTCAAATTAATAGTTTTGATTCTCTAAAATTTGACATTTTTATGAGGCTATTTTTTTATTTTTCGTAAAATATTATAGTATAATTACTGTCAAAATAATCTTACCAAAACTAGTAACCTTTCTCACACTTTCCCGGTTATACAAATCTCTAAACCACTACACATGACACACGACGATATCGATATCATCGGTAAAAACGTCAAAGACATGTACGGAACATTCATGGGTAAAGTCATTGGAACAATAACTGACATTGATGGAAGCATCCAA
>Ga0207952_1000469_pt1 | contig 32637 bp, 36 predicted proteins | sample SubbioR12Aug_8Ca_FD_184831 | JGI IMG/M metagenome (GOLD analysis project Ga0207952, IMG submission 184831) | Serpentinite rock and fluid subsurface biosphere microbial communities from McLaughlin Reserve, California, USA - CR12Aug_8Ca (SPAdes) | ecosystem: Environmental > Terrestrial > Deep... | reverse complement strand
GGGGGGAATGTGGTGGCCGGGTATTGCCCCCACCGTCAGGTGCTGCGCGGCTGCCACCTCCCCCAGAGGGGGAGGATCGGGTGAGCCTGGACCAGATCCTCACCGTAGCGCAAATGCGCGATGCCGAAGCGGCACTTGTCGCTAGCGGCACCAGCGCCTGCGAACTGATGCAGCGCGCGGCAAGCGGGGCGGCGGAATGGGTCTGGCGGCTGGCGGCGGGTCGGCAAGTCACCGTGCTGTGCGGTCCCGGCAACAATGGCGGCGATGGCTGGGTGATCGCCGAGGCGATCCGCGAGCGGGGCGGCAAGGTGTCGGTGATCGCCGGTGCCGATCCCGCGACCGATGCCGCGCGGCATGCTCGCTCGCTGTACCAGGGCGGAGTCTTGCCAGTGGAGCAGGCCACGCGCGGCGAAGTGCTGGTCGATTGCCTGTTCGGTTCAGGCCTGACCCGCCCGCTCAGCGCGGAGCACATGGCGCTGCTGACCCATCTGGCCGCGATCCATCACCATGTGGTGGCGATCGACTTGCCCAGTGGGATCGACGCCGACCTTGGCCAGCCGCTCAATCGCGGGCTACCGCATAACGACCTGACCATTGCGCTGGGGGCCTGGAAGTTCGCCCATTTCCTGATGCCTGCAGCTGCCAGCATGGGCGCGCTGAAGCTGGTCGATATCGGGGTAGAGCCGGTCGGCGCGGCAGCGCGGGCGATTGCGCAGCCGCAGTTTGATCCGCCGGGGGCTGACGACCACAAATACACCCGCGGACTGCTGGGGGTGATGGTCGGCGCGATGCCGGGCGCGGCCTTGCTCGCCGCCCATGCCGCGCAGGGTGCGGGGGCGGGTTATGTGCGCCTGCATGCCGATGCGCCGCTGGCGGTGCCGAACGAACTGGTGGTCTCCACCCAGCCGCTGGCCGAGGCGCTGACCGACAAGCGCATCGCCGCGCTGCTGGTCGGCCCCGGGCTGGGCCGCGATGCCAAGGCGCGCGAGAAGCTGACGCTGGCATTGGCCGAACAGATCCCCGCCGTGCTCGATGCCGATGCGCTGGTGGTGCTTGCTCCGCGCTTGCTGGCCGAACACCAGACGCCTTTGGTGGCCACCCCGCACGAAGGCGAACTGCTGTCACTCGAACGCGCCTGGGACCTCGATGGCGCGGGCAGCAAGGTTGATCGCGCCGTGGCCTTGGCGCTGGCCAGCGGCATGGTGGTGGTGGCCAAAGGCGCCGACACCGTGGTCGCCGCGCCCGATGGCCGGCTGGCACTCGCGCACCGGGCTTCCAGCTGGCTCTCGACCGCCGGAACCGGCGATGTGCTGGCCGGAACCATCGCCAGCCGGCTCGCCAATGGGGTCGATGCTTTCGACGCGGCCTGCCAGGGCGTCTGGCTCCACGGCGAGGCGGCGCGGCTTTGCGATCCGGCCTTTGCGGCGGGGCAGCTTGCCGAAGCGGTGAGGGCGGCCTACGCGGCTTGCTTGTAATGGTTTACGCAGAGGACGCAGAGAAGAAAGAGGAGGCGCAGAGAGGTCCTGCTTTCGGCGAAGCCGCTCAAAATTTCATACGTTTCCGAAAACGCAGCGTTGGTTGAATGAAAGAGCCTTCGGCTCAGCACAACACCTCTGCGCCTCCTCTTTCTTCTTTGCGCCCTCTGCGTGAACCCCAAACTGGCACAACCTAGAATGACCAACGAACCTATCATCCGCATCGCCGCCAAGGGCGACGGCGTTACTGCATCGGGCCGCTTTGCCTGGGGCGCAGCGCCGGGGGACGTGCTGCTTGGCGACGGCTCGCTGGAATGGGGGCCGCATCATGTCACGCCGCCGTGCCGCCATTTCGGCCAGTGCGGCGGGTGCCAGTTGCAGCAGCTCGACGAAGAAAGCCTAGCAGACTTCGTCGCCGCGCGGGTCGGCAATGCCTCGGCCTCGCAGGAGCTGGGGGCAGAACTGATCGCGCTGCCGCACCTCTCACCCCCGCACAGCCGCCGCCGGGCCTCGCTGAAAGCGGTGTCGAGCGGCGGTCGCGTGGTGCTGGGCTATAACGAGGCGCGCTCGGCCCGGGTGGTCGAGCTGGCCGAATGCCCCGTGCTGCGGCCCGAATTGGCGGCGCTACTCGGCCCCTTGCGCAAGCTGCTGATCGCGCTGGGGCAGGGGCAGGCTGCGCCAAAGGGGCGGGGCAAGGCCAAGCCGGGCAAGCATGCCACGCCGCGCATGGCCGCCGATGTCGAACTGACGCTGACCGACCAGGGGGTGGACCTGGGGATCAAGGGCCTCTCCGCCGAGGGGCTGGCTTTGACCGAGGCCTTGCTCGATTTCGCCCGCGAACACGCGCTGGCACGGATCACCGTCGATGGCGGCTATGGTCCCGACACCGTGTGGGAGCCGGAGCCGGTGACGGTAACGCTCTCGGGCGTGGCGGTGCCGTTCCCGCCGGGGAGCTTCCTTCAGGCGACCGAGGACGGCGAGGACGCGCTGGTTGGCGCGGCGCAGGAATGGCTGGCGGGCGCGACCAGCGTGGCCGACCTGTTCGCAGGCCTTGGCACTTTCGCTTTCGCGCTGGCCGGGTCAGAGACCAAGGTGCTGGCAGTCGAAGCCGCACGCGATGCCTCTGCGGCCTGCGCAGCGGCAGCGGGACGCAGCCAGAGGCCGGTCAACGCGGTCCACCGCGACTTGTTCCGCAATCCGCTGTTGGCAGACGAGCTCAACCGCTTCGCCGCCGTGGTGCTCGATCCGCCGCGAGCGGGTGCCCGTGAACAAGTGGAACGGATCGCCGAAAGCACGGTCGAGCGGGTGGTCTATATCAGCTGCAACCCCTCCAGCTGGGCCAAAGACGCGCGCACGCTGGTGGAGGCGGGATATCGGTTGGTGGAGCTGCGCCCGGTGGGGCAATTCCGTTGGTCCACGCATGTGGAGCTGGCGAGTTTGTTCGTGCGGTAGTGGGTCGATCGGGCGGTCGGAATTGGGGCGACACCTGGATTCTTGGGTTCACGCAGAGAACGCAGAGAAAAAAGTGGAGGCGCAGAGAGGTATCGCTTTCGGCGAAGCCGCCAAAAATTCCCAGGCATCCGAAAACGCGACGCCTGAATAGGGATAGAGCCTTCGGCTCGGCGCTACACCTCTGCGCCTCATTTTCTTCTTTGCGCTCTCTGCGTGAACCCCCTTCTTCTTCTTTCGGTTCTACGCCGACGCCTCCCGCCATTCCCCAGGCGCGATCCCTTCCAACGACCAATCCCCCACCTGCCACCGCACCAGCCGCAGCGTGGGATGCCCCACCGCCGCTGTCATCCGCCGGACCTGGCGGTTCTTGCCCTCGCGGATGGTCAGGCGCAGCCAGCTGTCCGGCACGGTCTTGCGCAACCGCACCGGCGGATCGCGAGGCCATAGCGTGGGCGGCGGGATCGATTCGGCCTCGGCCGGGCGGGTGCGGCCGTCTTTCAGCTCGACCCCGCGTCGCAAGGCCTCCAGCGCGGCGGCATCGGGCTCGCCTTCAACCTGCACCAGATAGGTCTTGGGCTGCTTGAACTTCGGATCGGCAATCCGCGCCTGCAAGCGCCCGTCATCGGTCAGCAGCAGCAGCCCCTCGCTATCGGTATCAAGCCGCCCGGCGGGATAGACGTTTGGGACCTTGATGAAGTTCGCCAGCGTCGGCTTGTCTGAGCCATCCTTGCTGAACTGGCACAGCACGCCGTAGGGTTTGTTGAACAGGATCAGGCGGGGCATGGGGTGGGCATAGGCCAAGGCACCGCAAACACAAACTCCCTCGTCGCCCCGTGCTTGACACGGGGCTTGGCTTCCTTCGCAGCCCATCGTTTGGCACAACGCGTAAATGGAAAAAGGCGGCTGGGTTTACATCATGGCAAGCCGCTATCGTGGCGGCATGTATGTCGGGGTCACATCCGACCTGATCAGACGCGTGTGGCAGCACCGCGAAGGTGAGGGTTCAACCCATGTCGCGGACTTCGCCAAAACCCGGCTGGTCTATGCCGAGCGCCACGAGGAAATCGAACCGGCCATTGCCCGCGAAAAGCTGGTCAAGAAATGGCGCCGCGAATGGAAGTTTGCGCTGATCGAGGCGGAAAATCCCGATTGGCTGGACTTGTGGGAACAGTGGTATCCGGAACGGGAGGGGCAAGGGCCAAACGTCGAAAGTTAGCCAAGCCCCGTGTCAAGCGCGGGGCGACGATGGAGGGGGAGTGCGGTTGCTACTCGAAAGCTTCCGCTTCAAGTGAATTCTCCCTCAATTTGGTCGCGCGACGCCATGTATAAACAAAGACGATCAGTGCACCGGGGAGATAAATTAGGATGCCGCCAGGATTCCAAGGTCCGCCATTGGCTGAGCCGAAGCCATAGATGATAACCGCTGAAAGATAGGCCGCAGCAACACTGGCCAATTTCCCCCGCATTGGATCGTCGAAGATGCGCATGAACAACGCCCATTCCCAGATGGCGTACAGAATAAAGACACCGAAGGTGCCTCCGACAAGCATTCCGAGTAGTGCCGCCATTGTTGCCCCCTGAGCTAACTAAGCAGAGATTGCCATTGGTGACCCCCCAAAAGCAAATGGGGCCAGTGTTTCCACCAGCCCCACGCTCGCCTGCATTGTGCCCGGTCGATTTTGGGCGATCGCCATTCCGTTTGCCTTGCCTGGACCCTCTGTAGGCCTTGCGGCCCGCACCCGGTCTGGATCGGCGTCCCGGTGGTTCGCGAACGAACCGGCTTTCATCGCCCGGCCACCTCGCCGGCGTCCGGTCCCGTCAGGCGGTCGGCTCGGGCCTTGCGACCTTTGCTTTCCACCTGGCGGTTCCGTGACCGCTTCTCCGCATCTGCCGTTCCGGCCCTTCCGTTCCGCGTTTGGCCGAAGCTTCCCGCTTTCCTTCTGACCTTCCCGGCCGCTGGTGAAGCGACCTGCTGACTGCTCTGCCGCTCGCTGCATCTGCGGTTCGCCAGATTCAGGCCGAAGCCATCCTGAGGCGTGTTTTCCGACACTGCTGCGGGCATTGCTGCCAGATCGCGAGGTTTATGTTTTCCCTTTCCGTTTCAACGGTTTCCCGCCGGAACTTCAAGTGCGGTTCCACACTCTCGACACCTGAAAGCTGCGCCTATGAAGTGAGTCGCGCAAGCAAAATCGTATGCAGTTATCCACAGCTCGTCGCAAATTTGGTGGATAAGTCTGGGGGTGATCTTGTGCAGGACTAATTCCGCATTCCGGACGCAATTTGAGTCGTTGGAGAGGTTGGAAAATTTCTCACGCCAAGACGCCAAGAGGTGGCGCTGTGCGGCAAAGCCGCTTTCCAATCATCCGTTCGATGTAAGCTGCAACCTGGCATCGCGGCCATCCTCTTCGTGACCTTCGTGTCTTCGTGTGAAACAAATTGGGTTCACACGAAGACACGAAGATGCCGCGTATTTGGGTGGGGTAAACGCGCAGTCGCTAACTTCGTAGATCAAGGCGGCTGCGCCGCACAGCACTACCCCTTGGCGTCTTGGCGTGAGACTAATAGTTCCGCCGATCACGCGTCGCCAGCAGGCGCAGGCGGAGCGCGTTGAGCTTGATGAAGCCCGCCGCGTCCTTCTGGTCGTAGGCGCCGGCGTCGTCCTCAAAGGTCACGTGGCGTTCCGAATAGAGCGAGTCGGGGCTCTTGCGGCCGACCACGCTGGCCATGCCTTTGTAAAGCTTGAGCCGCACCGTGCCGTTCACGCGCGCCTGGCTGTGATCGATCGCAGCTTGCAGCATCTCGCGCTCAGGCGCGAACCAGAAGCCGTTGTAGATCAGCTCGGCATATTTCGGCATCAGCTCGTCCTTGAGGTGCGCCGCGCCGCGATCGAGCGTGATCTGTTCGATCCCGCGGTGCGCGCGGGCATAGATCTCGCCGCCCGGGGTCTCATACATGCCGCGGCTCTTCATGCCGACAAAGCGGTTCTCGACCAGGTCGAGCCGGCCGATCCCGTGCTTCTTGCCCAGCGCGTTGAGCGCGGTGAGCAAGGTCGCGGGGCTCATTGCCTCACCGTTCAGGGCAACACCATCACCCTTCTCGAAGTCGATGGTGATGTATTCGGGCTGGTCGGGCGCATTCTCGGGATTGTCGGTGCGCGAATAGACGTAGTCGGGGGTTTCCTCCCACGGATCTTCCAGCACTTTGCCTTCGCTGCTGGTGTGCAGCAGGTTGGCGTCGGTGGAAAACGGCGCTTCGCCGCGCTTGTCGTTGGGCACCGGGATCTGGTGCGCTTCGGCCCAGGCGATCAGCGCGGTGCGGCTGGTCAGGTCCCATTCGCGCCAGGGGGCGATGACCTTGATTTCGGGCGCTAGGGCATAGGCCGAAAGCTCAAACCGCACCTGATCGTTGCCCTTGCCGGTCGCGCCGTGGGCGATGGCATCGGCGCCAGTTTCGCGGGCGATCTCGATCAGGCGCTTCGAAATCAAGGGCCGCGCGATCGAGGTGCCGAGCAGGTAATCGCCTTCATAGCGGGCATTGGCGCGCATCATCGGGAAGACGAAATCGCGCACGAATTCCTCGCGCATGTCATCGACATAGATGTGCTCATCGGGCACGCCCATCAGCTTGGCCTTGGCCCGCGCCGGTTCCAGCTCCTCGCCCTGGCCGAGGTCAGCGGTGAAAGTCACCACTTCGCAGCCATAGGTAACCTGCAGCCATTTCAGGATGACCGAGGTATCGAGGCCGCCCGAATAGGCGAGGACGACTTTCTTGATATCAGACATGGCTGGAATTCCGCTGGATTGGCGTTAGGATTCGCCTGCGGCCCCTAAGGCAAGCGGATTGGGAGAGCAAGCGGATGGCCAAAGCGGCGCTCAAGACCAAAGCCACCGAAATCAGCGTGGGCACCTTCATCGCCGCACTACCCGATGAACGGCGGCGCGAGGAGGCGGCAGCAATCGACGCGTTGCACCGGCGTGTAACTGGCCTTGAACCAAAGATGTGGGGCCCCAGCATCATCGGTTATGGCAGCTATGACTACAAATATGACAGCGGCCGCGAAGGCACCATGTGCCGGGGCGGATTCAGCCCCCGCAAGGCGGCGATGACGCTCTACCTGATGGGCAATTATTGCGACCGGCAGGCCGAAGTCGATGACCTGTTCGCGCGGCTGGGCAAGCACACCACCGGCAAGAGCTGCCTCTACATCAAGAAGCTGGCTGATGTGGATCTGGACGTGCTTGAGCGGCTGGTGGCGATCAGCTGGCAGGTGATGAACGAGAAGTTCCCGGGGTGAGCGGCACAACGGAGGACGCCGCATTCCGTGTTACGTCCGATAGCGCTGATCCACTGCATACCCTGCCATGGGCGTGATGGCTGCCGCCATTGCGCCGCTAGGCTTTGTCCGATCGCAGCACGCCCGTCTTACCAGGGAACTGCGCCTTTGAGTTATGCCGCCACCAGAACTCGACTGTAACCGGGATGCCCCATTTCCGGGCGAGCCGGTCGATCTCTTTCCACGCATCTGAGGCTGACTGACCTTGCACGGAGATGCCAAGGTCGGCGTGATACTTGAATCCCTCTTCCTCATACTGCGCAGCCTTCGCAGGGACTTGGAGCTCGCGGACCAACTTGTCGCCCTCAAAGCCTTTGGCTTTGACCTGCGCGATGATCGCGAGCAAGAGAGAGGACCAACGTGGGCCATGGACGGCCTTGCCATTTGCTGACGCTGACAACGGCTTCGTAAACGCGAGGCTAGGTGCTGCGTCAAAGGCCATCGCGCCGCTGCTTGTCAAGGTCACGGCTTCCTCGGGTTCGTCGTCCCGCTCGATACCAAGTTGATCCATCGCCTCCCGTACGAGTTTTTCTATTGTATCGCCCGGCGTCTTTGTGCCGAACCACGTCTTAAGGGAACTCAGGTCTGTAAAAGTGGGATCGCTCACTCCAATAACTGGCATCATGTCTTCCTCCTCACGTTTCAGTGAGATCATGTTACCTATCCTCTGAAATTCCGCAGAATCCCAAACTGGCAGGCATTAGGGGACCCACCATCAAGCCGCCACGGCCAGCCTCACTCCCAGCGCCCTTGTTACCTTGATCAGCGTATCGAGCGTCGGGTTCCCATTCTCGCCGAACGCTTTGTAAAGCGCCTCGCGCGAAATGCCGGTTTCGCGCGCGAGTGAAGTCATGCCGCGCGCGCGGGTGACGGCGCTGAAGGCGTGGCGGATCAGTGCCGGGTCGCCATCCTCGAAGGCCGCTTCGAGGTAATGGCGGACATCGGCATCGGAGCCGAGAAACTCCGCCGCGTCCCAGGGTTTTGTTGCGAGTGCCATCTGCCTTACTCCAGTTCCGAAACCATGCGGATCGCGACAGAAATGTCCGCGTCCTGACTTTTCTTGTCACCGCCGCACAGCAGGATAACGATCTCGCCTGCCCGCTCGGCAAAATAGACCCGGTAGCCGGGTCCGTGATCGATCTTCATTTCGCGTACGCCGCCGGTCAGATTGCGATACTTGCCCGGATTGCCCAAAGAGAGCCGGTCGATCCGGATCGTAATCCGCGCTGCCGCCGCGCGATCGCGCAAGCCTTTGAGCCACGCCGCGAAAGTGTCGGTGCGAATTACCGTCTTCATGGAAGCGGGCTAATCCAGTTCGTAGAGAATGTCAACTATAGTGCACAAGTTTGAACCTCGGATCGATTGACATTTCGCCGATCTTCCCGATCTTGGCCCCGGCAACAGCAGCGGGGCGGAGTAGCAATGGCCGGACTATGGACACGTGCCACGGAAATGGCGGGCAAGGCTCCGCCGGAGCGCAATCGCTATGTCGATTTCCTGCGTGCGCTGTCGATCCTGGCGGTGGTGGTGGGCCACTGGCTGGTTGCCGCGCCTTACATGCAGGACGGCGCGGTGCAGGGCGGGCATTTGCTTGGCATTCTGCCCTGGACGCAGTGGCTGACCTGGGGCTTTCAGGTGATGCCGCTGTTCTTTTTCGTCGGCGGGTTCTCCAACGGGATTTCCTGGGCGGCGACCCAGGCCAAGGGCGGCACTTTTTCCGACTGGTACGGCGGCCGCTTGCAACGCCTGATCAACCCGGTGATGCCGCTGTTCCTGGTCTGGAGCCTGTTTGCCATGTTCGGCACGGCGCTGGGGGTGGAGCGCTCCGTGGTCAAGATGGCCGCGCAACTGGCCTTGATCCCGGTGTGGTTCCTGGCGGTTTACCTGATCGTCTCGGCGCTGGTGCCGTTCAGCTACCGGGCGTGGCAGCGCTGGAGAATGAAAAGCTTCTGGGCGCTGGTCGCGGCGGCTTCGCTGGTCGATTACCTGGCAATCCAGCGCGGCGTTCCGGCAGTGAACTGGCTCAACTTCCTGTTTGTCTGGCTGGCAGTGCACCAGCTGGGCTATCGCTGGCAGGAAGGCAGCTTTGGCAGGCGGCCCGTGTGGTTCCTGGGCTGGCTGGTTATGCTGGTCTGGCTGGTCTGGGCCGGGCCTTATCCGGTGGCGATGATCGGAGTTCCGGGCAGCGACCTCTCCAATTCGATGCCGCCCACCTTGGCCTTGCTGGCGCTGGGCAACATGCAGATCGGCCTGGCGTTGACGCTGGAGCCAGTGATGCGCCGCCTGCTCGGCAAGGCCGCGTTCTGGACCGCGACCGTGCTGGTCAACGGCATGATCATGACCGTTTACCTGTGGCACCTGACCGCTTTCGTGCTGGTGATGGTCGCGGCCTGGCTGATGGGCGGCTTGGGGCTGAACATGGCCCCCGGCAGCGGCGAATGGTGGCTGGCGCGCCCGGTGTGGTTCGCGCTCTACATCGCGGTCACTTTGCCGCTGATCGCGCTGTTCAGTCCGTTCGAACGGATGGGCAGTTCAGCCAAGGACGGCCCGGCGAAGCAAGTACCGCATTGGCGGCTGGTACTGCGCCTGCTGCTGATCTGCCTGGGCCTGACACTGACCGCCGCGATCTCGATCGCCAGCCCGGAAGGGGTGACGGGGCTGCGGATCTGGGTGGTGGCGCTGCCGTTCATCGGCGCGGGACTGGTCGGATTTGGGCCGGCCTATACGCTGGCGAAGCGGTTAGATCGCTAGGCCTCTGCGACGGTCTCCAGATTATAGCTTAAAAGCTATAGACAAAAATAGCTTTTGAGGTATATTCCCTGCCATGGTCTGGACTGTCATCTATCATGACCAGTTCCTTCCTGAATGGGAGGCGATGGCGGATGAGGTTCAGGACGAGCTATTGGCGCTGACCGAATTGCTGGGCGCGATTGGCCCGACTTTGGGGCGACCGCATGTCGATACGCTCGCCGGATCGAAACATGCGAACATGAAGGAGCTGCGTTTCGCTGCTGATGATGGCGTCTGGCGGGTCGCCTTTGCATTCGATCCGAAGCGCCGGGCGGTCATTTTGGTGGCTGGCGACAAGAGCGGGATGGCGCAGAAGCGGTTCTACAAGGCGCTGATCGCGAAGGCGGATGCCCGGTTCAACGCGCATCTCGACGAATTGAAAGGATAGGAACCATGCCGGTAACCCATGATGACTTGATGGCGCGGCTGCCAAAGGCTCGTCAGGCCCGCATCAAAGCACGCGCTGCCGAGCTTCGCAGCGAGGTTGAAGGGCTCAAAGCACTGCGCAAGCTGGCTGAGCGCAGCCAGGAACAGATCGCGCAAAGCCTCGGGATCAAACAGCCGTCGGTGGTGAAGATCGAGCGCCAGACCGATCTGTATCTGTCCACGCTACGCCGTTTTGTGGAAGCTGCGGGCGGCAAGCTCGAACTGCGGGTCGAACTGCCCGGAACTGGCCCGTTTACGCTGACCGGTGTGGGGGAGCTTGATGGAACCAAGGACGCCGCTTGATTTTCATATGAAATGGTGAGGACACTTGCGGACAGCAAGCACTTTGCGCAAGCAATCGAAAAATGTCGGAGAGTGTGAATGTCGGAGCGAAATCGGCTGATAGTCTTCAACACCGTAGGTGTCCTTGTAACCATTGCGGCAGCGGTCCTTTTCTACAAACTAGTCACAAATCGGGTGCCTCCAGATTTGGCGAGAAATTTGGCTGCTGAGGCTGAGATTTTTAATCAGCAGCGCACCAGTATTGAAGTTTCGGAAGATATTGCTGTTGGTTTGGCCGAAGTCGATGGATCAAAGTTCATCGTCAACATTCTCGTTCTTCGCGGCAGTCTAGGAGCCGCCGAGGTTCTTGATGCAATGAAACCTAATGTTTGTGGCCTTATCCTACAGGGTGGAAATGCTGATGCGAACCGAGCGACATTCGTTTTCAGAATACACAATGAAGAAGCAGACCAAAAAACTGATGTTGCGATAAATCGCGTGGACTGTTTGAATTCCGGATATCGCCCCGTGACAGGTTAGAATTAATCGATGGAATAGGATCGGGCAGTCGCAAACTCCTTGATTGGTCGGATGGCATCAGTGCGTCGGCCGCCTACTCCGCCGCCTTCCGCTCCAAATGCCACTCCGGCGCCTCATCCTTGGCCGATAGCCGCGCCGCTTCCGCGCCAATGTAATCCCTTGTCATCGGCAGGGCGCTGCGCTGCTTGACGCTCTGGATGTGGAAGTTGACCATGCTGCCATGGCGAAAGCTCTGTTCTGCGCCCGCCAGGTAGAACTGCCACATCCGGAACAGGCGGGCGTCGTACAGCGCGGTGATCTCGGCCTCGTGCAGGGTGGTGCGGCGGTACCATTCGGCGATGGTGTGGGCATAGTGATAGCGCAGCACCTCGATATCGCCGATCTCCCAGCCGGACTTCTCGCAGGCGGTGACCAGTTCGCTCATCGCCGGGATATAGCCGCCGGGGAAGATGTACTTGCGGGTCCATTTGTCGGTGGTGCCTGGGCCGTTCGTGCGTCCGATCGTGTGGGTCAGCATGATTCCGTCATCGGCGAGGAGCCGGTGGGTCTTGGCGAAGTACTCGGACAGGTGCGGCGCGCCAACATGTTCGATCATGCCGACGCTGGTGATCCGGTCAAACGGGCCCTCGACATCGCGGTAGTCGGTTAGCTGGAACCTGACCTTGTCGGCCACGCCCGCCGCCTCGGCGCGTTCGTTGGCGAACTTGACCTGGTCGGGGGCGAGGCTCACGCCCAGCACTTCGCAGCCGAAATGGCGGTTGAGGTAGAGCCCCAGCCCGCCCCAGCCGCAGCCGATATCCAGCACTTTCATGCCCGGCTGCAACCGCAGCTTGGCCGCGATCAGCGCTTTCTTGTCCACCTGCGCGCGTTCCAGCGTGTTCGCCGGGTCCTTGAAATAGGCCATGGTGTATTGCCGGTCCTCGTCGAGGAACAGCTCATAGAACTGGCGGGTCAGGTCATAGTGGTGGGTGACATTGCTGCTGGCCTTGGGGCGCAGGTTGATCTGGTCGGCCTTGGCGAAGATCCAGTCGATCCCGCGCTTCATCGGGTTTGGCGCCGCAATGCCGCCCCGGCGATTGGCGTTCTGCATCACCAGCAGCACCATGTCGCGGATGTCGTGCGGCGGCTCCACCACCAGCCGTCCGTCCATATAGGCTTCGCCCGCGCCGACGCGGGGGTCTTTGGCGACGTGCAGCGCCGCGCCCTTGTCGGCAAAGCGGATCGTCACCGGATCGGCGGCAAGGTCACCAAAGCGGTGTTCGCTGCCGTCATGGTCGATAACGCGTAGCTGGCCGTGCTTGACCACCTGGCGGAGCATTTTTCCGAGTAACCACATGAATGCAGAACCTATTCAGCAAGAGAAGTGGTGCAACCCCATTTGCGGCAGAATACGGCCAGGCTATCGTCTGGCAAGGTAAAGCACATCGCGCGGCTGGGATAGCAGGTGCTGGCCCGAATCGACAAACAGCGTCTCGCCGCTGGCCAGCCAGCCCTGGGCCATGAACAGCGCGGCATCGGCCAGTTCCTCCGGATCGGTCAGCCGCTGGAGCAGGTTCATCCGGCCCGAAATCTCATGCTCTTCGTTCACCTGGTCGTGACTGGGCAGCATCGCCCCGGGGGCCAGGCCATAGACCCGCGTTGAAGGGTCAGGCTGCGCCATCGCCAACATCTTCACTGTCGAGGCCAGCGCGTGCTTGGCCATGGTGTAGCTGAAGAAATCAGGGTTGGGATTGGCGATCTTCATGTCGAGGAACTGGATCACCCGCTTGCCGCCCTTGGCCCGGGCATCGGCGAGGAAAGCCTGAGACATGCGGGTCGGAGTTTCGGCGTTGACGCGCATCGCTTCGGCAAACACCGCGGGGTTGAGCGCCTCTGCGCTGTCGGGTTTGAACACTGCGGCGCAATTGATCAGCACGCGCCAGTCATCGAGCCGTGCGGCGAGGTCTTCCACCATGTCGAGCGCGACTGCGCCGTCGATCAGGTTGCAGGCGACCACTTCGGCGGAAGGGAGCGTGGCGGCGATCTCTTCGGCCGCACTCACCGAATGGCCGGCGTGGAGCACCACGTGCCAGCCGGCCTCACCGAAGCGGCGGGCAAGCACCGCGCCAATGCGCCTTGCGGCACCGGTTATCAGGACTGCGGGTCGGGCCATCTTAGGCCGCAAACCCGGGGCTGATGCACCTGAGGCATCCAAATGGCGAACATATCGGGCCGAAGCGAGTGCGGCAGGGGCTGGTTGCCCCTGCAAGCGAGTTTCGGTTCGAGATGAAAGCCATTTGGATGTCCCTAGGGGATTTGGTCAGAATGGCCCAGAGCTGCGTCGGATCGGCCCGAAATATCGACATATTCCCGCGCCTCTCCTTCTTGCCCTGAGCCATTCTGCCTCAAACCTCAGGCGCATCAGCCCCGGGTTTGCGGCCTAATGGCTTGGCGTAGGATGGCCCGCCGGGTCAAGTGTTAGCGGCAGCGGGTCGGGCCTTTGGCCAGCTCGTTGCCGATCAGCGCACCGGCCGCCGCGCCCAGGATCGTGCCGGTCGTGCGCTCACCGCGAGTGTCCACTGCGCGGCCGACCAAGGCACCCAAGGCCGCGCCGGCCAGCAGGCCGACTGTCCCGTCGGCCCGGCGGCAATAGTGACGACCATCGCGGCCGCGCCAGTAGCGGATGCCGTTGTCGGTGCGGCGATAGTCGATATCGCCATTGCGCTCGCGCCAACCCTGGGCCGGGGCCCAGCGCGGCGGATCGGCCATGGCGGGCATGGCGGTAAGCGTGGTGGCGGCGACCATTGCGGCCAGGACAGTCTTGTGCATCGCTGTCGTTCCTTTCTGCTGGAAGGTTTGAACTGTGCCAGCAAAAGGCAACAAGGCATTACAACCGGAGATTAACGCCGCGACGAACCGAGCCGGAGCCCGACAAGCCGAGCCTGCAGCGCGATGAAAAGTGCGTGGTTCTGCGACGAAGCGCGGGTGGGCTAGTCTTCCGCTGGCGGAGACGGATTGTCCTTGGCCCAGGGATTGGACGTTTCCCCGTCCTTGCCCTTCTTCTTTTTCGCGGGCTTGGCGGCGGGTTTGGCGGCCTCTGCACCGGCGCCTTGGGTTTCGATCGCCCAGGGATTTTCGTGCGGCTTGCCTTTGCCGCCTTTCTTCTTGGAAGCTTCAGCCTTCTTTTCGGCCGGTTCGGAACTGCCGCCGCAGCCGCCGAGCGTCATCGCCATGGCGGCAAGGGTCAGGAATGCGATGGATCTTTTCATGGCCTTGGCAATAGCAGCCAAGACTTGCCAATTGCCTAACCCAGCGCGGCCTGCTTTTCATCGGCCAGCCGGTCCAGCTCGGCGCGGCTCATTTTCTGGGCCGCGGTCTTGAGCTGGCCGCAAGCCGCATCGATATCGCGCCCGCGCGGGGTGCGCACCGGGGCGCTGATCCCGGCTTCGAAGACGATCTCGGAAAAGCGCCGGATCCGTTCCGGGCTGGAGCATTCGTAGATCGCGCCGGGCCAGGGGTTGAACGGGATCAGGTTGACCTTGGCGGGCAGCTTGTACTGCTTGATCAGGCGCACCAGTTCGCGCGCGTCCTGGTCGCTGTCGTTCTTGTCCTTCAGCATCACGTATTCAAACGTGATCCGCCGGGCGTTGCTGAGACCCGGATAGTCGGCGCAGGCCTGGAGCAATTCCTCAAGGCCGTACTTGCGGTTGATCGGCACGATCTCGTCGCGCACGTCCTTGCTGACCGCGTGGAGCGAGACCGCCAGGTTCACGCCGATTTCCTCGCCCGCGCGGGCCATCATCGGCACTACGCCGCTGGTTGAGAGCGTGATGCGGCGCTTTGAGAGAGCCAGGCCATCGCCGTCCATCACCAGCTTCAGCGCATCGCGGACATTGTCGAAATTGTAGAGCGGCTCGCCCATGCCCATCATCACGATGTTGGTCAGCAGCCGTCCGTCGGCCGAATAGCCGCCTTCGTCATCGACCAGATCGTCGCCCAGCGCCGAAAGGTCAGCCTGGCCCGCACGCGGCCATTCACCCAGCGCATCGCGCGCCAGCATGACCTGGCCGACAATTTCGCCGGGGGTCAGGTTGCGGACCAGCCGCATCGTCCCGGTGTGGCAGAACCGGCAGTTGAGCGTGCAGCCAACCTGGCTGGAAACGCACAAAGTCCCGCGATCGGCATCGGGGATGAAGACCATCTCGAACTCATGCCCGTCGGCAGTCTTGAGCAGCCACTTGCGCGTGCCGTCGCTCGAATGCTGGCTGAGCACGATCTCGGGCCGCCCGATCACGAAGCGGGTGCCCAGCCACGGTCGCATGGTCTTGGCGATATCTGTCATCGCCTCAAAGTCCATCACGCCGCGGTGGTAGAGCCAGTGGAACACCTGCTTGGCGCGCAGCTTGGCGGCCTTGGGATCGAGCCCGGCGGCCTCGAACAGTTCGGTGATGCGCTGCTTGGGCAGGCCAATCAGATCGACGCGGCCATCCTCACGCGGAGTAATGTCGCGCGGGGTAGGTATGGGATCGATGATACCTGGGATTTGCATGTCAGCGAGGCGGGAACACGAGCAAGGTCAGGAATGCCTTCTTCTTCTGGACGGGAGCGCCCTGAAATTGCTCAATGGCACTCTTTGCCGAAGCCATTGCAGTTCGAGCGTCGATTACACTTGTCCAATGCGAGGGATCATAGTCCGCAGAGGTTCGTTTTTCTTTTAGTTCAAGAATTAGCGAGGCGAACTCTCTGATTTTGTCACCAAAAGTTCCGCCAGTAACGTACCTAAGATATTTCTCTCGCAGCGTTTGCTTGATTACCTCTTTGCACAACGCTTCCAGGCTGCCGTGATCGACACTACGATAGGCCAAGGCATATCGAACCTTCTTCCGATTTGCAGGGCCAACGAATTCATCTGCCACGGCAGTCAGAACGAGATGGAAAGCCGCGTAGTATGCGGCTGAGATCGCTCGTCGACGATCTGCCTGTCTGATGACCGTGCTCCGGGTCCTAGGCGACAAAAGGCGCTCGGCCTGCTCCAGCAGGTGCTCAGGGTTTAGGATTGCCATTGGCAGCCTGGCCTAGTCTTCTTCTTGCTCTTCAAGGTCGTCGGGTGTTGCGTACTCGATAATGGCAAACCGCTCTTCACCTTTCCGAAAAAGTGCATCCTTCAATTCTACCAACAGTTTCAGCGCATCCTCGCCAGTGATCGCATCGACCGATTCCGGAGTAAGGACGAAGGTGATCCGAAGCGCGGCTTCGCCTTCACTGTCCGTAATGGGCACAGTGAGTACGTCCGCGACTTCAACCTTCGGCATGCGTTTGGCGACAATCTCCCTCGCGAGCTTCTGAAGTTGGAGCGTTTCCAGCATGCAAATGGTCTAAAAGTTGTCCCCGGGAGCAACCTTGAGCTGATATCTGCTCTTGCGAGCGCCTCAAGGGAGCAAACCGGGGACTTGATGAGTTTGCATATAGCAAATCGGTAGCGAATTTCAACCCAAACCTAGCGCAGCGAAGCGCAGCCCACTGTCGCGGCATCCATCGCGGTCGCCGCGCCTTCGAGCGACCAGGTGTTGGAAAAGCCCTGGCCATCGGCTCCGCGTGCGGAAACGGTCATTTCGCGGGCTGATCGCATGGCTGCGATCACCGCCGCATCGCCGCGCTTGTCGCTTGCCCAGGCGTCCGCTCCGCCGCCGGTCAGCGTGATCCTTTGCCCGCCGATACTCAGCACGATTGGTGCGTTGGGAGCGAGCTTGCGCGAGAGGCGGAAGTGGACTTGCCCGCGCACTTGCACGCGCGGCCACCAGGCGACCGTGGCATAGGGCTGGAAATCGCGCTGCCGGGTCGATGGCGCGGCCATGGCGATGGCGTAGCAGCGCGGGCTTTGCGGATCGCGAAACGCCGCCCATTGGCCAAACATGCCCAAGGCATCGCGCGCCGGCGCCGGGACGGCGATCAGGGCGAGGGCAGGGATGAAGTAGCGCATGCGCATGGCCCGCGCCTCATTGCAGAAAGCGGGAGTGGGCGGAAGGGGCTAGTCAGGGTCGGCCTCCAACGCCCGCGACAGCGGCTTGTTCACCGCGAACAGCAGCAGCGCGCCGACCAAGCCGATGCTGGCGTCCATCGTCCAGAACGCGGCGGGGCTCATTCGGTCGAACATGATGCCGACCATCCCCGCGAGGGTATGGGCGATGAACGGTGAGATGAAGGCCCCGCCGACCATCGTTGCGACAACCGCAGGCGGGGCGACGCGGCTGACCAGCGACAGTGTGGTCGGCCAGTAATACATCCAGGCCAGACCCATCGTCAGGTACCCGGCCACCGCCCAGCCTATCGCAATCGTCCCTTCGCCGGTCTGGGTCAGGCTTCCGGCGGCCAGGATCAGCGCGCCGACGCCGGTCAGCGCGGTGCCAATCGCGATCTTGGCGACGCTGCCCGGTTCGCGCCCCTTGCGGGCCTGGCGCAGCCACAGCGCGATCAGCACCGGCGCGGCGAGGATCGAGCCAAATGAATCCAGCGCCCCGAACCAGGTAGCGGGGACCGCTCCCAGGTTGACCCACTGATCGACCCAGACAATCCCGATCGACCAGACCATCGGATAGGTGATTTCGGCCGGGATAGTCAGCGCGATGATAACGACCAGCGCCCAGATCTTGCGCCGTTCGGCCGGGGTGAGCGGCTTGGCATCGGGGTCTTTGGCCTTGCGCGGCGGGGTTTCGGGCAAATGCTTTTGCCCGGCCAGGTAGATTGCCAGCGCGACCATCATCATTGCCGCAGCCGCGGCAAACCCGGCGTGCCAGCCCCAGGCTTCCTTGACCGCGCCGGTGGTCAGCGGGCCCAGCACCGCGCCGATGTTGATGCCGGTTGAAAAGATCGCAAAGCCCCGGTCGCGCTGCGACATTTCGCCTTGCGGATAGAGCGTGCCGACCTGCGAGGAGATATTGCCCTTGAGCGCGCCCGATCCCAAAATCAGCAGCACCAGCGCGATCACGAACAGCTGGTCGAACGACATCGCCAGGTGCCCGGCGCTCATCAGGATCACGCCGATCGTCACGGTCCGTTTGGCCCCAAGTTTGCGGTCGGCAATCCAGCCGCCGGCAATCGGGGTGAAATAGACCAGCCCCGAATAGAGCCCGGCGACCAGCGAGGCGAAGCCGACGTTGGAAAGCGGGCCAAAGATGGCCTCGGCGCCGCCGCGCAGGGCTGCCAGGCCCCAGACATGCTGCGCGAACTCGGGCAGCAGCAGTTGCTTGGTCATGTAGAGCGTCAGCAAAGCCGACATGCCATAGAACGAGAACCGCTCTCCCAGCTCGGTCCCGGCGAGGTAGAACACGCCCTTGGGCTGGCCTGAAACCATGGCAGTCAGGCGGTTGGTGACGGATTTCATTGGTGGCAGGCTCCCCCTTCAAGCTGGCAAGGTTAGCCTATCGGTCCAATGTTACAAGCAGCCTGCAACGTTTCCGCCCTACCTTGTCGGCAGCGGATCAGCCGGGTTGTGCTTGGCCAGGAACCCTTCGATCGAACTCAGCAGCAGCACCCGGTCGGCCTCGCGGCGGAAGTGGTGGTCGGCCAGCGGCAGCGGCACCAGTTCAACCTGCTTTCCGGCCGCGCGCATCTTGCCGTACATGCTATCGGACTGGACGTAATCGACCGTGATGTCCTTCTTGCCATGGATCAGCAGCAGCGGGGCCCTGATCCGCGGGATCGCGTTGATTGGTGAAATCGCGGCGAAATCGGGGCTCATCCGCTTCCAGTCGTCCTTGTACTTGCCGCCCAGCAGCGCATCCCCGAAATCGTTGACCTCGCGCCGCAGGTTGGACACCCCGGCAATCGAGACCGCGCAGCGATAGAGATCGGGCTCCTTGGCAATCCCCCACATCGCGGCATAGCCGCCATAAGAGGCGCCGACGATGCAGGCGCGCTTGGGATCGGCCAGGCCTTCCTTGACCGCCCAGTTCAGCCCGTCGGTGATGTCGTCCTGCATGGCCAGGCCCATCTGCCCTTCGCCCTTGCGCATGAATTCGGTGCCGTATCCGGTCGAGCCGCGGAAATTGGGCTGCAGCACGACATAGCCGCGGCTGGCGATGAACTGGGCCCAGTAATCGTAATCGAGCGTATCCTGTGCCCAGGGGCCGCCGTGGGGCAGCATCACGATCGGCAGGTTCTTGGCCGGCCGGTCCTTGGGCAGGGTCAGCACAGCCTCGATCTCCAGCCCGTCGCGGGCCTTGTAGCGCACCAGCTTGACCGGGTTGAGCGGCCTGGTGCCCAGCTTTTCGTTGAAGGTCGAAACCCGCTGCATTTTCGATCCGTTGATATCGAAGAAGTACAGCGCGCCGGGTGAATCCGCACGGTCGATCACGATCAGCATGCGCGAACGGTCGGCGCTCATCGAGACGATCCAGGCGCGCTTGTCGGGGACCGATTGGTCGATCGCTTTCTGCACGCTGTCGAGCAAGGGATCGAACCAGACCACTCCGCTGGTCTTGCCCGAATAGCTGACCCCCAGCAGCGTCGCGCCATCGGCCGAGATGCGCACGTCATCAACTTCCGACCCTGCTGGCGCGGTATAGACCGTGCGGACATCCTGCTGGGTGGCCAGATCGACTTCGTAGACCGCGGTCAGGCCTTGCTCGTTGTCGCGCATCACCATCGCCCGCGAGGTGCCGGGGATGAACAGGAACGGGCGGGTCAGCACTTCCTGCTTGCGGCTGTCGGCGGCGTCGATCGTCTTGAACAGGCCGCCTTCGGGGCCGCGATAGACCAGGCGGAACTTGCGGTTGGCTTCGGTATAGGCCACGCCGACGCGGACATTGCCGGTTCCATCAGCGTACCAGTCCATCACTTCGGTGCGTCCTTTGACGACCAGGGTGCGTTTGCCGGTTTCGACATCGACCTTGTAAACCGCAGGCCAGAAATTCTCACCCAGATAGATCGAATTTTGTGTTTCCATCAGGATGTTGGGGCTGCCGTCGCTGGCGGTCCACAGCGCGCTGGAGCCCTGGCCGTTCTGGTCCCACATCAGCCGTGTGACTTTCTTGCTGACCCGGTTGACCGCGAACAGCCGCGACACCGTCCAGCGCTCGCCTTCGACCGGCAGCAGCGCATAGGCGCCGACCAGCATGTTGTCCTTGTTGACCCAGCGGATATAGCCGATCTGGGTGCCTTCGGGGACTTTGAGGTAAACCGGATTGTCGGCATTGTTGAAAATGTTCAGGATCGCGATCACCTGTTCGCCATTGACGTTGATCAGTCCCGACAGCGAGGTTCCGTCGGGCGAAATCCGGGGCATGGCGATGAAGGGCAGGCGGCCATAGTCGGCAGCGGTCAAGGGCGCAGGCGGGGTCTTGGCTGCCGCCGGTGCCGGTGCGGCCTGCGGGGATTGCGCCACGGCCGGGGCCGCCAGCACTGTCATCAATACTAGCAGCAGCGCGTGCAAATACTTGGTCGGCATAAGTCGAATCCCTTTCAGGCAAGTCAAGGCTGCATCACTTTTCTGACCCGGTCAACGCGGACAGCGGACTTGGCAGGGCTGTGGCTTGCAGGTAGAGCATTGAAAAACGGTCGCGACTTGCCTGAGCATTCCTGGGGGGACCCGACCGTGAAACTTCCGTTCGACCAGATTCAGCTGCGCTTCCTGACCGCCTTGGCCGAAGCGCTGTTCGACGATTTCGAAGACATGGCGATCCCCGTCGAACAGGTGATCAACAACGTCCACCAGTTCTTTGCCAAGGTCGGCGGGACCAAGGCCGACGAAATCGGCTTTTCGCTGCGGATCGCCGAACTGGCGATGGGGCCGTTCTTCAATCAGCTGTCAGTCGAGGACCGCAAGCAGCGGATCCGCAAGCGGATGCAGAACACCCAGTTCGATGCCTTCCAGGACATGGCGAAGCTGCGGGCGATCGTCTATTTCGGCTACTACGGCCATTGGATCGATCCGATCGGGCAGACCAACCGCGATGGCGGGCAGAGCGCCAACAAGGACAACCCGGTCCTGCAGCAGATCGGCTTCACCCTGCCCAAGTTCCGCCAGCGCGGGCCAGAGGAGGTCCCGCTGGAACGGGTTGAGGGGCGCGAGATCGATCACGACCATGTGATCCCGGTGGCCAAGGTGCCCGATGATATCGACGTGATCGTGGTCGGATCGGGATCGGGCGGGGCGGTATCAGCCTACAACCTGGCCCGCCAGGGTCATAAAGTGCTGGTGATCGAGGCCGGGCCGTTCCTGCCTTCGCAGCAGATCACCCACGAGGAACGGGCGATGATCCCCGCGCTGTTCAAGCACGGCGCGCTGCAATCGACCCGTGACAACGATTTCATCGTCTTCCAGGGCCGCAATGTCGGCGGGTCGCCGACGATCAATAACGGCATCTGCCTGCGGATGAAAGGCGATCCGCTGGGCCACCCAATGGCGGCCGATGTCTTTGCCAAATGGGCCACCATCGGCGCGGAACTCGACGAGGCCCGCTTCATGCAGTCCTACGCGGTCATCGAGGCCGACCTGCAGCTGGGCAAGGCCGAACCGCGCTCGGGCAAGACCAACGGCACGCACCTGCTGCGCGGCTGGGAAGCCTTCGCGGCAGGCAGCCAGGATCCGTGGTTCCAGGCCGCCAAGGCCGGCTGGTTCACCAAGAACTTCGGCCCCCCGGGCACCAGCTCGGCCTGTGCCTATTGCGGCTATTGCAATACGGGCTGTCCCTATGCCCGCAAGATGGCGATGGCGCAGACCTATCTGCCCTGGGCCTGCCAGCGCCACGGCGCGCGGGTGCTGGCCGAAACCAAGGTTGACAAGATCCTGTGGGCGCGCGGCGGGGGCGCAAAACGCCGGGCGATCGGGGTGCAGGTGACCGATCCCGAAGGCGTCTCGCGGGTGATCCACGCGCGCAAGGGCGTGGTGGTGGCGGCGGGGACAATCGCCAGCTCGCTGCTGCTCGATCGCAGCGGGGTGGCCGGGACCGGGCACCAGATCTCGCTCAACGTCGCCTCGCCGATCATCGCGCTGATGCCCGATAACAAGAGCCCCGCCTGGGACGAGGACCAGATGACCAGCGTGGTCGATTGCGGTGAGTTCCTGCTCGAAAGCCACTTCCAGCCGCCGCTCTCGATGAGCTCGATGATGCCTGGCTGGTTCGGCGAGATGGACCGGCGGATGCGCTCGTACAACCGGGTCTGCTCGGCGGGGATCCTGTTCCCGGCCGACCGGCGCGGCAACCTGGTGGGGGGCAAGCTTGACCTCAAGCTGACGCTCGATGACATCCTGCTGGTCCGCCGCGCTGCGGCGACGCTGGCCAAGGTGCACTTCGCGGCCGGGGCGCTGGAAGTCTATCCGGCGCTGATGAAGGGCCAGACGCTGACGCCTGACATGGATATCGACGCCTTCTATGCCGGTGCAGTGAAAGAGGCCGACGACATCACCCTGTCGAGCTCGCACCCGCAGGGCGGCAACCCGATCCACGAAGACCCCAACGAAGGCGTGGTCGATCGCCAGTGCCGCCTCCACGCCGCGGACAACGTGCTGGTCACCGACGCCAGCGTCTTCCCCAGCTGCATCCGCGTCAACGCCCATCACACCACCATGGCCATGGCGCACTATGCGACGGGTTTTGGGGATCCGTTTGGGGTCTAACGCGCAACCAACAGCCGTTCGCCCCGAGCGAAGTCGAGGGGTCGCGTTGTGGCGCGACCCCTCGACTTCGCTCGGGGCGAACGGAATAGGGGAGCTGACTCAGGTATCGCGCTTCTTGCCATCCAGCTCGCGGGCCGCGCGTTCCTCTTCAGCCTGGCGGACCTTGCGCTCCGCCTTGGCCTGGCCGAATTTCGCGCGATTGGCAGCGGCTTGACGGGTCTTCTCAGCCCGGTCCTTTGCTTTGCGGGCCAGGCGCAGGTTGATCACTTCGGCCACGCTCAGCTGCCCTCAGGATAGGAAATCGCCAGCACTTCCCATTCCTTCTCGCCGCCCGGCAGGACTACCCGCCGCAGGTCACCCACTGCTGCGCCGCGCAGGGCGCGGGCGAGGGGGGCGCTCCAGCCGATCTTGCCGGACGTGGCGTCCTGCTCGTCATCGCCGACCAGGGTGAGCACGCGCTGGTTGTCATCATCATCCGCGATGGTGACGGTGGCGCCGAACCAGACGCGGCTCTGGTCTTCCTGCCGCGCGGGATCGATCACCCGGCAGTTCTTCATCCGCCGCGCGAGGTGCGCCAGCTCGCGGTCGATCTCGCGCATGCGCTTGCGGCCATAGATGTAGTCGCCGTTCTCGCTGCGATCGCCATTGCCCGCGGCCCAGCTGACAATCTCGACAATCGCCGGGCGCTCGGTGCCCAGCAGATGATCGTAGCGCGCGCGCAAGGCCGTCATCCCGGCCGGGGTGATCGGCGGGCCTTCAGGCTTCAAGTCCCCCTCCCGCTTGCGGGAGGGGTTAGGGGTGGGTGAGTCTGGAGGGCTCGCATCGCTGCCTGTATGGCCCACCCCCACCCCCTCCCGCAAGCGGGAGGGGAGTTACCCAGGATACCGCTTGCCCAGAAACTGGCTCAGCGGATTGGTGCCTTTGAAGCGCGCGCGCTGCGGGTACATCGTTTCGTAAACCACCGCGTTTTCGAGCACCCGCTGCACATAGTTGCGGGTTTCGGACAGCGGGATCCGCTCGACCCATTCGATCCAGTCCACCGCCCCGGTGCGCGGATCGCCGTTGGCGCGCAGCCACTTGTTCACATTGCCCGGCCCGGCGTTATAGGCCGCGACCGCCAAGGGATAGCTGCCGCCGTAATATTCCAGCATGCGCCGGAAATAGCCGTCGCCCAGCATCAGGTTATAGCCAGCATCGGTCATCAAGGCCTGCCGGTCATAGGCCAGGCCCATCTTGTCGGCCTGTTCATTGGCGGTGCCCGGCATCAGCTGCATCAGCCCGCGTGCGCCGGCATGGCTGACCGCGTTCATCGCAAACTGGCTTTCCTGGCGGCTGATCGCGTGGATCATCGTCCAGTTCGAACCGACCGGGACCGGGATCAGCGGATAGGCGGTGCTGCGATAGATCCCGTGCCCGTCGATATGGGCGGCCTGGCCCAGGATCACCCCCAGATCGCGGCGGCCCAGCTCGCGCGCCAGATCGGCGACCAGCACGTGATCGGCCTCGCTTTCGGCCTGCTCGGCAATCTCCTTGAAGAACCGCACTGCGGTGGGCCAATCGCTTTCGCGCGCCACTTCGCGCACGGCAAGGGTCAATGGACGGGCGCCAAACGCGGCGCGCTGGTCGGAAGTGGGCACGGCGGTCGGCGATCCGGTGAAGGCCGGGATCGGCTGGCCCAGCCGTTCCAGCGCGAGCATGCCGTAGTACTGATCAGGGTATTGCGCGGCCTGGCGGAAATAGCCTTCGGCCCCGCTGCGATCCCCGGCCTGGGCCGAAGCACGCCCGGCCCAATAGAACCCTTTGGAGCGGGTCTGCGGAGTGCGCGCGGCGGCACCATAGCGCCAGAACAGCGGCGCGGCGCGGCGGCCGTCGTTCAGCGCATAGAGCGCCTTCCAGCCGCCCAGCCAGGTCAGCGAAGTGTAGTCGTCGCGGATCGCAAAGCTTTGCAGCGACACATCGGTGCCCGGCGCGAACATGTCATCGACCGAGGCGGCGATCCGAACCGCGTTCTCGGCATCGGCCTGGCGCGCCACGGCCAGCAGCTCGCCCACCCATTTGCGCGGCTCGCGCGGGGGCGTGGCAAGGCGCGGGCGCGTGCTTAGCAAGTACGCTGCCGAAGCCGCTTGTCCCTTGCTGCGCAGGTAGCGGCTGCGGTTATAGACATAGCCCGGATCGGTCGCCGCATCGGCTTGCGGCATGGTTCCACCGGCAAAGGGGTCGAGGCCCTGGACCAAGCTGAGCCGGGTAGCGAACAAGCCGCGCCGTGCGGGCGAGGTATAGCCCAACTGGCGACTGCTCTGGTCGGGCGCATTCTGCCACAGCAATTCGTCCATCCGCTGGTCATGGTCTTCGGCTGAAAGCGATGGTCCGATCCGCGCCAGCAGCGCGGCTTCGGCGCCATCGCTCGTCACTCCGCCGCGCCATGCCTCGCGCGCGACCTGTGCGGCCTGGGGGCGGCCCAGGGCATAGAGCGCCAGGGCATATTGCGCGCAGCCGGGGTTGCTCAGCGGCGGGAACCGGTCGAAGTAAGCCGCGACCTGACGCGGCTCTGCATTCTCGCGCAACAGCGCCTTTTCGGCGTAGCCGCGCAGCTTGTCCTGCTCGGGCAGGCCCGGATAGGCCATCAGGAAGGTCGAATAGTCAAAGAAGGTGAAGTCGTCGCTGCGCGACAACAGCTTCCAGCGTTCCACCGCCTGAACCATGTTGCCTGGCGGCAGCGCTTTCAGCTGGACGCGGGCCTGGTCCCACTGACGGCCATCCTCGCCCATCAGCTGATCGTCCTGGGCAAGTGCAAGCGAGGGAGAGAAAGCCAGCATTGCCAGCGCGGTAGCAATTGTCTTGCGTTGCATGCTGGACATTCTGACTAAACGATCCTTATGGCGGGATGAACAGGCGCCCTATGGGGCAAGCGCAGGGATTTTGGCAATGTTCTCCGGCTCGATACCCGCTCTGGTGACTCCTTTTCGCGACGGAGCGATTGATGAGCACGCGTTCCGCCGCCTGGTCGAATGGCAGATTGCCGAAGGATCGAGCGCGCTGGTCCCCTGCGGCACCACCGGCGAGGCCCCGACCATTACCAGCGAAGAACAGCACCGCCTGTTTGAGGTCTGCGTTGATGCTGCCGCCGGCAAGGTTCCGGTAATCGCCGGCTGCGGATCGAACGATACCCAGACCGCCAAGTGGCACATGGCTGTGGCCAAGGACCTCGGCTGCCAGGCCGCGCTGATGGTTGCGCCCTACTACAACCGGCCGAGCCAGGCCGGATTGCTGGCCCATTTCAGCTACCTGGCCGAACAAGTTGATCTGCCGATCGTGCTCTACAACGTCCCCGGCCGCACTGTGACCGACATCAAGCCCGAAACCGTGATCGAGCTGGCCCGCCGTTTCCCCGATCGGATCGTCGGGATCAAGGACGCCAGCGGCGACATGACCCGCCTGACCGCGCACCGTCTGGCGCTGGGTGCGGGGTTCCACCAGATCTGCGGCAACGACGATATGGCGCTGCAATACAACGCTGGCGGCGGGACCGGCTGCATCTCGGTCACCGCCAACGTCGCGCCGAAGCTGTGTGCCGATTTTCAGGCGGCGAGCCTGTCTGGCGACAAGGCCCGTGCGCACGAACTGAACGAACAGTTGTTCCCGCTCCACCAAGCGCTGTTCACCGATGCCTCACCGGCCCCGCTCAAGTACGCACTAAGCCGCGTGCTCGGCTGGATCGGCGATGAAGTACGCCTGCCGCTGGTGGCCTGTAGCGCGGACAGCCGCAAGGCGGTGGATGCTGGGCTGGCGCACGCGGGTTTGGCCTGACTGACCACTCCGTCAGGCCTGCGGCCTGCCACCTCCCCATCGCTGCGCGACCGGGAGGATTTCTTGCCCGCCCCCGTTCCCTTTTCCCCTCACACCCCCTACATGCCGCTCAATCATGGCCCGCCCGACCCACGCCCAGTTCGACAAGAAGAAGATCGTCGCCGAAAACCGGCGGGCGCGGTATGACTACTATATCGAGGATACCACCGAGGCCGGGATCGCGCTGGTCGGAACCGAGGTGAAATCGCTGCGGTTTGGCGAAGGCTCGATCGCCGAGAGCTATGCCGAAGTGAAGAACGGCGAGGTCTGGCTGATCAATTCGAATGTGCCTGAATTCAGCCACGGCAACCGCTTCAACCACGAGCCCAAACGCCCGCGCAAGCTGCTGCTGCATGAGCGCGAGATTGCCAAGTTCACCGGCGCGGTTGAGCGCAAGGGCATGACGCTGGTGCCGCTGTCGGTCTATTTCAACAGCCGCGGTCGGGCCAAAGTTGAACTGGCCTTGTGCAAGGGCAAGAATACGGCGGACAAACGCGCGACAATCAAGGAACGCGACTGGAAGCGGGATCAGGCGCGGATTATGCGGGATAACAAATGAATCCGATCCTTTCCCGCATATCCGGCTGGGCGCATCGCTATATGCCCAAGCGCGAGGATCTTGAGCACAACCGCTGGGTCGGCCCGCTGGCGCGCCGGCACGAGCTGTGGCGTTTCACCCGCCGCTCGGTCCCGCGCGGAGTGGCGGCGGGGCTGCTGGTGGGCATCTTTGCGCTGATCCCGGGGGTGCAGATCGTCGGCGCGGCGCTGATGTGCGTGCCATGCCGGGGCAATATCCCGCTGGCCGCGGCGATGACCTTCCTGTCGATGCCGCTGACCACGCCCTTCATCCTGATCGGCGCGGCCTGGACCGCGAACCGGTTCGGCTTCCACGTCGATCTGGAAACGGTGCGATCGATGATGGCCAATGGCACCTCCTTGCGCGACTGGGGCTATTGGTTCCTGTCGGACGCGGCGCCGGGTGTGCTGTTTGGGCTGGCGGTGATCGCGGTCGTGGCCGCAGCGATTGGCTATCTCGTCTCGCTGTGGCTGTGGACCTGGTGGATCCGCCACAAACGCAAGGTCGCGCTGGAGCGGATCATCGCGGAGCGTTCGGCCGGATGAGGCTGAGCGCGGCGGCCCCTGGCCCCGGCGGCACCGAGCGCCTGGTCATCGGCGGCGCGCTGCTGGCGAGTGCCGCGCTGGTCTGGATCGCGACGCAGCAATGGCTGGCGGTGCTGGTCTTCGTGACCGGGATCGCCGCTTTGGGGGCGATTGGCTGGGCGCTGACCCGCACGCAATCGAAGCCAGCCGAAGTCGAACACGCGCTGCCCGACTGGTCGGTCACTGTCGCTGCGATTGACCGTGCCGATTGCGCGGTGGCGATCACCGACCGCGCCGGGCGGCTGGTCTGCGCCAACCCGCGCTATGAGGCCTGGTTCGGTATCGCCCATGCCCCGCCGCGCTTGCCCGCTGACAATGCCAGCCTCGAACGCTTGGCCAAAGCGGGACGCGCGGCCTGGCGCGACGGCAAAGGCGCGGCTGACCTGATCGAGGGCGAGAGCGGTCGCTGGAAAGCCTCGGTGCTGCGCGCCGGGCGCGGCGATGACTATCTGGTCTGGACCATCGTTCCGCTGACCGCGCCCGACCTTGTCGCCGAACTGGTCCCGCATATGGACGGCAAGCTGGGCCGGGCGCTGGCCCAATCGGGCTTCAGCCTGGCGATCGTCGATCCCGATGGCACGGTGCGCGCCGCCAGTTCCGGCTTCGCCGCCCGCTCTACCGGCGACGCCGCCGCGATCCTGACCGGCAAGGAGTTCACTGCGCTGCTGCGTCAGGACGAGGCAGACCGGATCACCTGGGCCCGCGACGGCAAGCGCGGCGCGCCGCTGACCATGTTCTACATGCCGGTCGCCGATCCCGATGCCGCAGCGGAGCCGGACTATGACCAGACCCCCTCGCTGATCCTGATCGCCGATCACGGCGTCGGGCTGGGCGGCGGGGCCAGCGAAGGCGCGGCCTCGGTGGTCCATCTTGAGGCACTGCTTGGCCAGATGCCGCTGGGCCTTGCCATGGCTGACCGCGACGGGCGGCTGCTGTTCGCCAACAACGCCTTCATGCGCGCTGCGGGCCGTGAAGGCGATTCGCCGCCGACCTATCCGACCGACCTGGTGGTGCAGGAAGACAAGGGCCCGATTTCGGACGCGATCCGCCGCTTTGCCCAAGGCCCCGCCGCCAGCGGCGATATCGCGGTGCGGCTGAAAGGCAGCGCCGAAGATCCCGTTACCCTGAGCCTGGCGGGCGTACGCGGGCTGGGTGAGGCGGCGGTGCTGCTGGGGCTGACCGACAATACAGAGGAAACCCGGCTCAAGCGACAGGTCGCGCAGGCCACCAAGATGCAGGCTGTCGGCCAGCTCGCGGGCGGGGTGGCGCACGATTTCAACAATGTCCTGACCGCAATCCTGGGCACTTGCGATCTGATGCTGCTGCGCCACACGCCGGGCGACAGCGACTATGACGATATCCAGCAGATCCGCGCCAATTCCAACCGCGCCGCCAGCCTCACCCGCCAGCTGCTCGCCTTCAGCCGCCAGCAGACGCTGCGCCCCGAAGTGCTGCAATTGCCCGATGTGGTCTCCGATATCGGCCAGATGCTCAAGCGCCTGATCGGCGAGAAGATCCAGCTGACCGTCACCCACGACCGCGACCTCGGCCCGGTCCGCGCCGATCCGACCCAGCTGGAGCAGGTTATCGTCAACCTCGCGGTCAACGCCCGCGACGCGATGCTGTCCAAAGGCGAAAGCGGCAGGCTGACCATCGCCACCAAAAAGGTCACCAGCGCCGATGTGCGCGGCATGCGCAACGCGATCATGCCGCAAGTCGATTACACCGCGCTGGTGGTCAGCGACACCGGCACCGGCATCGCGCCCGATAACCTCGGCAAGATTTTCGAACCGTTCTTCACCACCAAGGACCTGGGTAAAGGCACCGGCCTAGGGCTTTCCACCGTCTACGGCATCGTCAAACAGAGCGGCGGGTTCATCTTCGCCGACAGCGAGCTGGGCCGGGGCACCACCTTCACTGTCTATCTGCCTGTCCACCACGCCTCCAAGACCGACGCCCCCCCGGCCGATGTGGCAAAGCCCGCAGCGCCCGAAACCGAATGGTCCGGCGGCGGCCGCATCCTCCTCGTCGAAGACGAAGACATGGTCCGCGCCGTCGCCGAACGCGCGCTGACCCGCGCCGGCTTCGAAGTCACCACGGCCAGCGACGGCGATGAAGGGCTGGAGATCGTGGCTGGCGGGGCCGAGTTCGACCTGATCGTCTCCGACGTCGTCATGCCCGCGATGGACGGCCCCAGCATGGCCCGCGAGGTGCGCAAACTGCGCCCCGCCATGCCGATCCTGTTCATGTCGGGCTATGCCGAGGAGCAGCTGAGGAAGGAACTCGACCTGGACAACGTCGCGTTCCTGGCCAAGCCGTTCAGCGTCCAGCAGATTAGCGATAAGGTTGGGGCGGTGTTGGGGGCTGCCAGTTAGTCCTTGAGCCATCGTACGGCATCCGCAGCGCAGTGCAGGACGCGGACAATCAGAAGTGAGCGCACATCGACCCGATAATAGATGTGATGCTGGCGGTAGCGCCAACGGCGCAAGTCCAATCCGCTCACTTCATCGCGTGGCCCCGCCAGCAGTTGATCGCAGAGGAAATCAAAGGCGTCACACAGGCCTAGATAGTATTCGTCACTGGCAGCTTCGCCAAAGCTCGCGGTGCCATAGGCCAGAATATCAAACAGGTCGGCGTCGGCTGCGACGCTAAGCTCAAGCTGCTTCACGGGCCTTGCGGAACGCTTCGCGAATTTGCGCTGGGTTGCGCTTCGAAACGCCGCTTGCCAGTCCTTTTTCCAACTCGTGTTTGAGCATTTGCTGTTGGCTGGCCTTTTTTGAGGCTTCCTTGTCGGCTTTACTCATGACCATAAGACTATTCTCATGTGTGGGAGCTGTCAAAACACATTTCCGGTAGGGCCTTCTTTACCCCACCACCCGCCGGTACAAATGCCACGTCGCATGCCCCAGCACCGGCAGCACCACCAGCAGGCCCAGAAACGCCGGCACCATCGCCGCGAACAAAGTCACCCCAATCGTCAAAGCCCACATCACCATCACCATCTGGTTGAGCTGCACCGCGCGCAGGCTCTTTATGATCGCGGTTAGGAAATCGATGTCCTTGTCGACCAGCAAGGGCAGGCTGATCACTGTCACCGCATAGAACAGGAAGGCCATCAGCGAGCCGGTCACCGTGCCGACCGCCAGCATGCCCAGCCCGGCAGTGCTCTGGAACAGCGCCAGCGATTCCCCGCCGACGCCGCTTTCGGCCATGAAGATCGCGAAGATCCCGTGGGCCAGGATCATCCAGAAGGTGAAGCCCACGAAGACGAACCCGCCGATCATCAAGAGCTGGTCGTCCCCGCGCCCGCGCAGCGCGCCCAGTACTGCGCGCCAGCTGAGCGGCAGACCCGCCTCGCGGCGGCGGCTGACTTCGTAGAGCCCCACCGCAGTGAACGGCGCGATCAGCGGAAAGCCCGAGGCGGCCGGGATCAGCCAGATCGAGCTGCCCCGCGTTGCCAGCAGCCATGACAGCGCCACGCCCCCCACGATGTAGAAAAGCGCGAAGAACATGCCGAACAGCGGCTGCGCCTTGTAGTCCGCCCAGCCTTTGGCCAGCGCATCGCGCAAGTCGGCGAGCGTCAGGTCGTTGGCGACCGGGATCTGCGGGATCTGGAACGGTTCGGGCTGGTTCACGGGCATTGCTCCTGACCGGACTCAACGCCGCAGATGCTGGACCAGAACCGTGAGCCGGGCAAGAGCCCCCGCGCAGAGCTACTCCGGCTGCGACTGCATCTGGATGTAGTTCTGCAGGCCCATCCGCGCGATCATATCGAACTGGCGCTCGATCGTATCGACGTGCTCTTCCTCGTTCTTGAGGATTTCGGCGAACAGGTCGCGGCTGACATAGTCGCCCGCTTCTTCGCAATAGGCGATCGCGCCCTTCAGCTGCGACAGTGCCTCCATTTCCAGCGCAAGGTCGGCCTTGAGGATTTCCTCGACAGATTCGCCAATCCGCAGCCGCCCCAGGTCCTGGAAATTGGGCAGGCCTTCCAGGAAGAAGATCCGGTCGGCCAGCTTGTCGGCGTGCTTCATCTCGTCGATCGATTCGCCATATTCATAGGCAGCCAGCCGATCGACGCCCCAGTTCTTGAGCATGCGATAGTGCAGGAAATACTGGTTGATCGCAGTCAGCTCGTTCTTGAGCGACTCGTTCAGCAGCTTGATGACCTTGGCATCGCCCTTCATGATATTCCTCCGCACTGTGCGAGGCGCATGATAGGACAGGTCAAGGGCCTTGTCACCGCCAGATCAGGCAGGAACGCAGCTTTCCTCTTCGATGATTTCCAGCGCGAAAGGCACGCACTGGCCGCAGTTCACTTCGCAGCCAAGCCGGGCATAGACCGCCTCAACCTCGCCGCCACCCTGGCGAGCGGCCAGGCGCAGTTCCTGTTCGCGAATGGCATTGCAGCTGCAAACGATCATGCGAATCCTCCAGCGGATCAGATCCTCAATATACGCTATTGCGAATGAGATGCAATAAGGATTGAAAGGCAAAGTGTGCCCGCAAGGCAGCAGCAAGCCGCTCAGCCCTTGCTCAGCCCGCCGATTTTCTCGCGGCGGCGGGCGACCTGTTCCTGCTGGTCGATGATCCAGTTCGCGGGGCAAAGCTAGGGCCTGTTGAGATTCAGGATTCACAGAGAGGGTAGATTGTGATTCAAGCTCCGTGAAGGGAGCGCTGAATGACACGCTTATGCCTGACGGATCGCCAATGGTCGTTGATTGAACCGCTTTGCC
>Ga0207952_1000468_pt1 | contig 32660 bp, 29 predicted proteins | sample SubbioR12Aug_8Ca_FD_184831 | JGI IMG/M metagenome (GOLD analysis project Ga0207952, IMG submission 184831) | Serpentinite rock and fluid subsurface biosphere microbial communities from McLaughlin Reserve, California, USA - CR12Aug_8Ca (SPAdes) | ecosystem: Environmental > Terrestrial > Deep... | reverse complement strand
GGCAAACTAAACAGATTATGCTTAGCTTGCACAAGCTTCTGTCACATCACTTCTCTCTCGCTGTCCAATATCTTCTGCTAAGTCTTCCTTAGCTATTCGCTTTCAGTTTCTTCGGTCGTTTAGACCTTTTCTTGAAAGGAAGTCAATAACATACCTAACCACTCTCTTTTTCTGCAAACGATTTTCAGAAAATTTGTTTTTTCTATGCTACACACCTATGTGGACCCATATTCCCTAGATCACCCTGTATTGCAATAGCACCTAAAATATAAAAGAAAATCCTCATTACAACTCTCAAAATATGCAATAATTATTTCAATTCGTTAGAAACCACATAACACCAAACGCAATAAATAATTTCATATTTGAGCTGCGTGAAAGCTGTCGACAAATTGACGATCATAAACAGCATAGTATTAATGCAATACAACGCCGTTTGCGATCGCCGATTTTCGGCGCTTTGACGCGGCTCAAATGTGAAGTTATTTGTTGCGTTTGGTATGAGTTATGCAGAGGTCTTCTTAATAACTTACGCAGCAGCCCGTAACTAAAAGATGGCTGCAATTCCTAGCTTTATTTTGTAGATCGGCATGAACCTGTATGCAGGCTTCCAATAGGCGACTGGAGAAAACTAAAACATCACAAAAGAAACGGTTCTAACTAAGAAGATCCGTTATGCAAAACTCTCTCGAATATTCATTGAGCACTAACACAAGTCTGTCGAAAACGCGCGACACGTTAAACCTCAAATACCTACCCAAGTAATAGGTAGGTACCCATTCCCGCTAAATAGCCGATGAACACTGGTAAACTTGCCTTTTTAAGATAGCTAAGAAAATCCACTTTTTCCATTCCCATCATGGCAACTCCTGCAGAGGATCCAATGATCAACATACTTCCACCTGTTCCAGCTGCATAAGCAATCATATGCCATAAGGTGTGGTCTACTGGAAATTGCGAAAGTGGATACATCCCCATCGTTGCAGCAACTAAAGGCACGTTATCTATAATAGCTGAGATAATCCCGATGATCGTTGCAACTAAGGCCTGGCTTCCAACAGTGCTATCGAGCCAATGCGCAAAGTATTTAAGAAGACCCGCTGCTTCTAGTGCACTTACGCAAAGCAAAATACCAAGAAAAAAAAGAATTCCCGACGCATCGATCTTAGTAAGAACATGGGGAACCCTGAGATGCGCACGGTCCTCCCATCCACGATGCACCACATCTGTAACCAGCCATAAAAATCCAAGAGCAATTAAAATCCCCATAAACGGGGGCAACCCTGTGACTGCTTTAAAAATAGGTACTGCCACAAATGACAAGACTCCCAATCCCAAAATCAATTTTGATTTAGGCTCTGTTTTCTCTAATACCTGCGCGTCCTTTGAGAATACATACTTTCCTTTGTACCGCCATAAGTAAAAGACTACAGGCACCGCAAGGGACACTACGCTAGGTAAAAATAAAGCTTGCATCACAGATAAAGAAGAAATTTGTCCATTAATCCAGAGCATTGTAGTAGTAACATCACCAATGGGAGTCCATGCTCCGCCCGCATTCGCTGCAATGACAACGATGCAACACAAAAGAAATCTATCTTTCTTTTCTGGGATCAGCTTACGCAGCAACGAGACCATCAAAATAGTTGTCGTTAGGTTATCGAGAACAGCTGAAAGAAAAAAGGTCACGACTGCAATCATCAACAACATTTTGCGTTTAGAAGAAGTTCTGACTACATCAGTCACAAGTTTGAACCCTTTGTGCACATCAATGAGCTCAACAATAGTCATTGCCCCCACAAGGAAAAAAACAATTTGGGCAATGTCACTAACATGATGCCCTAATTGCACCAGCTCTTCGCTAACAGGGTGGATATGTGAACAAAAATAAATACTCCAACACACGACGGCCATAAAAAGAGCAACGCCTGTTTTATTGACCTGTAAATAATGCTCGGCGATGATGGCAAAATATCCTAACGTAAAGACAATGAGTATCAAAATATCGGTGAGTGAAAAAGCTTCCGTCATCACGAAATCCCCGCTTGAATAATATCATGCATACGAAGTACTCCAACCACTTTTTGCTCTTCTAAAACAGGCAAAACACTAATCCATCGTTTGGGATCTTTTTGCATGATCTTAAGAGCCTCCCAGGCCAAAATCCCCTTTGGAATTGTGATCCCGCTCTTGGTCATCAATTGTCCAATAGGTTTCTGCAAAATCTCAGGGCCATAAGCTTGTAAAGACCTGCGTAAATCTCCATCAGTAAAAATCCCCTGAAACTCGCCGCGCTCTCCAACAACGATCAGACATCCACATTTCTTTTCCGTCAGATCGTCTAGAACATCTACTAGTTTTTTTTCTATGGAACTTAAAGGCACTTTTTCCTCTTTGAACATCAGCTCTTCCACAGTAAGAGATATTTTCTTACCGATGGCTCCAGCAGGGTGATTCAAAGCATACTCTTGAAGGGTGATGGACTTGGCTTGCATAATGGCCATCGCTAACGCATCACCAAACAATAGCTGTACAACTGTAGACGTCGTAGGCGCCAGGTCGAAGGGACATAGTTCTTTTTCTACTGGAAGATAAACAAAATCATCAGCACATTGAGCAATTCTGCTATTTGGGTTAGATACAAGAGCAGCTAAACGAACACTTTTCCTGCGAATGAATGGCACTAAACCCAAAAGTTCTTCCGTTTCACCACTTCTGCTAAGAAAAATAACGAGGTCATCTTTTGTGAGAATCCCTAAGTCTCCATGAAGAAAATTTGTCGGGGACAAATGCACTGCCCTGGTTCCTGTAGATGCCAATGTCATAGCGACTTTTTCTGCTATAATACCGCTCTTACCTACTCCCATTAGGACGATCAGCCCTTTCACATTCAGACAACAATCCAAAAACCGTTGAGCTTGCTGAACGTCTATACGCTGATAAAACTCGTGAATATAAGCTTTTTGTTTCTGAAATAGTTCGTACATAATAACCGTGCATTGTATCTCGTGCGTAACAAGAAGTCTTTAGAAAACTTCTAAAGAAAAAAAATTTTAACCTAACGCCACTTCACTTTCTAAGTGCTTCTTGAAAGCGTTCAAGAACCCGCATCCATACATACCATCAAGAACACGATGGTCAAATGTTAAACTAGCGTGAATCATCGAACGAACAGCAAACGCATCGTCCTCTAATACTACAACTTTTTTTTGCACAGCACCAATACCTATAATAGCAACTTCCGGGTAGCGAATAATGGGAATACCGATCGCCACACCCGACATACCAAAATTCGTAAGCGTAATCGTCCCCTCATTAACATCGTCAACAGAAAGGGTATTTCCACGAGCTTTCTGTGTAAGTTCATAGAGTTGCTTTGCCATCTCAGGAAGGGTTAAACGTTGACAATGTTTAATCACAGGTACCATGATTCCTTGGTCGACGCTTACAGCAATACCCACATTAACGAATCGTTTAAGTACAATGGTATCTTGCTCTAATGATGAGTTAAGAAGGGGGTATTCCTGTAATGCACGAATCATAGCTCTTACCACAAATGCCGTGATCGTCAGCTTAACTCCGTATTTTGTCTGAAATTCGTCTTTATTTTTCTGGATCCATTTCAAAACCGCAGTAACATCCACCTCTGTAACAAGGGTTGCATGGGGTGCTTCGTAAAACGATCGAACCATATTATCTGCAATCGCTTTACGCATGCCGCTCATTTTGATCCGTTCGATATCGACTCCACTGCTCTTAAGTGGACATGGAGCTTTGTTCTTTGGCGCTCCCTCTTTTTTTGCAATGTAGTTCTCGAGATCCTTTTTGCTTACTCTCCCTCCAGCTCCTGTAGCGGGGATTTTTTCTAGTTCATCAAGACCAATTCCTTGCTCTCTTGCTGCTTGAAGAAGCCCCGGAGAAAAAAAGTTTTTCATGCTCTCATCCTGGGCAGGTGCATTGCCTGGCACACTAGTAGTTTGATGTGTAAGAGGAGTGGTCGATGAAGTGGATCCTACGACTTCAATCACAGCTAATAAATCCCCCACAGACACTTCCTGATCTGGGGCCACCAAGATCTGTTTGACTATGCCAGCTACAGGAGATGGAATCTCACTGTTGACCTTATCTGTAGAAACCTCGAGAAGAGCTTCATCGAGTAGTATTGTATCGCCTATTTTTTTAAACCATTGCACAACTGTAGCATTGACTATGCTCTCCCCAAGTTTAGGAAGTGTAACGTTGATCTGCTCACTCATGGTAGATTTTCCCTTTTCTGTAGCTTGGAGATAATGGTATTCATCAGCGCATCCCACGCATCATGACCTGCTATGACCTCAGCCTCAGCATCGAGAGCAAATAGCGGCAATGGAAGCGAAAGATAGTTTGGTAATTTGACAAAATCTTTACGGGTACAAACCAAAAGCTCTGCCCCTTTTTCTTTAGAGATCTTAGCAAAGCCTTGAAGCTTTTTTTCGTCTAATAAAGCGTGGTCTTTTTCCTCTAACCCTTCGATAAGATCCACAGAAAGAGATCGTAGGGTAGCGCGAAATCTTTCCGGCCTTCCAATAGCACAAAAATAAGCAATTTTACGTCCGGAAATGATCTCCTTGCATTTAGCACTGGGACTCATACGAGTAGCTATCAGTGGGGCCGCAGTATAAAGCGATAGTTGCTTTGCAATATGCGTCAGATCCTCTGGGGCATGGTGAATGATAATATAATTTGCAACTGCAAGTCTTTCAGGCAAGTCTCTTAGCCTTCCAGACGGGAGCAATCTTTGCTCTAACAGGTTATCTTGACCATCCAAAACAACCACCTCCACATCACGATGCAAGGCTCTATGCTGCATACCATCATCCAACAATACGACTTCTGCACCTTTAGCAATGGCTTTCTTCGCGGATTGTAATCTATGTTTACTCACCCATACGGCTACTCCTGGTAGAGAACTCGCATGAAGATATGCCTCATCTCCTGCAAGATGCACATCTGCTGTCATACCAGCACCTTGTGATACTGCTAAAGGCTCCTCAAAATGCTCTGCACCACCTCGATAACCTCTAGATAAAATAGCCACTTTGCATCTTAGAGAAAGCTCCTTAGCCACCATCTGTACAATCGGTGTTTTACCAGTCCCCCCACATGCAATATTTCCAATACTCACGACACATGCTGATACCTTATGAGGGGTTATCCAGCCACGATCATACGCCCTATGGCGAAATTTCAGAGCACAGCGGTAAAAAACACTTAGCAGAGCAAAAAGAAGAGAAGGAGTTTTTTTAGATATCTGTTTTTGCCAAATCATCTCAAAGGACATCGAATAACTCTTTCTCAATGAGTTCAATAATGATGTGAATCGCCATCATATGCGCCTCTTGAACACGGTCAGAATAAACAAATCCATCAACGATCCATTCTAAATCGCTTTGCCCTTTAAGTTTTCCACCCGTCTTGCCCAGAAAACTCACTGTGGTCAGCCCTAGTTCTTTAGCTTTTGGTACTGCTTGAACTAGATTAGGTGAGTTCCCGCTTGTTGTCAGAGCAACAAAAACATCTCCTTTTCGACCAAGGGCCTCAATAGCTCTTGTAAAAACCCCTTCATAGCCGAAATCGTTCGCAGCACAAGTCAAATGTCCAGGGTCCGAAAGCGCAATTGCTGGCAATGCTGAGCGAAACTTGCGGAACTGTCCGGTGAGTTCTTCTGCAAAATGCATGGCATCGCACAGACTCCCCCCATTACCAGCCACCAAAAGCTTACCCCCTTGACGAAAACACTGCGCAATCGCTTGTGCAGTTTGCCGAATAAATTGTAAACTGCTCTTCTGCTTCATGAAATCGAGAGCTTTGACACCGTCTTCAAGAGCATTTAAGATGATTTGTTCCATAACCCAAAAACCTTTGAGGATAAGGGTTGATCATACAATATGACCGAAATATCGTGCTATATTTGAGACTTAGGGACTGTGAAATAATAAAGTAAACCATTTGACCTGCGCGAAATCGCCTAAAATCGACGATCAAAAATGGGGTTGTATCACTATGAATACTACTCCATTTTTGATCGTCGATTTTCGGTTGATTTGGCGCAGGTCAAATGGTTTACTTTGTTATTTCACAGTCCCTTATGGTAAAAAAAACTTATGAATCGATCCCCTAATGTCGCTATTGTTGGAGCTACAGGAGCTGTAGGCCTTACGTTGCTTAGCCTTCTAGAGACCAGGCATTTCCCACTCAATTCCCTACACCTTCTCGCTTCACCTAAATCTGCAGGAACACAGATCAAATTCCGCTCTAACGCTTTGAATGTCAAATCTCTAGACGCTTTTTCTTTCCGAGACATCGATCTTGCATTCTTTGCTGCCGACAACGATATCGCAAAGCAATTCGCTCCCATCGCAGCTGCTCAAGGAACCATCGTCATCGATAAAAGCTCAGCATTTCGCCTCGACTCTAATGTGCCCTTGGTCATTCCAGAAATTAATGCAGAGGTTCTTACTACTCATCAGGGGATTATAGCGAGCCCCAATTGTACAACGACCATCATGCTGATGGCTATTGCTCCTCTATATAAAAAAAAACAAATTCGCAGGATTATTGCATCTACCTACCAAGCTGCTAGTGGGGCGGGAATCCAGGCAATACGCGAACTAAAAGAAGAATCTTTAGCTTTTCTAGAAAATCGCCCTTATGCGCGCTCAGTCTTTCCTCAGCCCTATGCTTTCAATGTATTTGCTCATAACTCAAAACTCTATGATAACGGCTATGTCGATGAGGAGTTAAAAATCCTTGAAGAATCCCGTAAAATTCTTGGCGATGCAAGCCTCCGCATTAGTGCTACTTGTGTAAGGGTTCCCACATTGCGTTCTCATGCAGAAACTCTCAATATAGAATTTAGTGAACCTTTTAGTGTAGAAGAGGCTTATGACACCCTATGTAAAGCTCCTGGTCTCTTAAAATGGGAGGAGCGTGTTTCTGGAAAATTCGCAACCCCTCTAGATGCTCAAGGGAAAGATGAAGTGCTTTTTGGTAGAATTCGTCAAGATCTCTCACATCCCAATGCTTTAGAAATGTGGGTTGTTGGAGATCAAATTCTTAAAGGAGCGGCCCTCAATGCTGTACAAATCGCGGAGTATTTAATCCTATGATCAGCTCTCGCTTCAATATTACAGATCGCACACGTAAATGGTGGGTATTGGCCGCGATGAGCACCTGTATCTCTATGATTTTCATCGATCAAACCATCTTGCCTGTTACAATTCCCTCTATCACAAAAGAATTAGCTATTTCTGAGTTGGTCATACAGTGGATCTTAAATTCTTATCTTCTGGCTCTTACCATTTTTGTTTTAGCCGGCGGCAGGCTTGGAGATATTTTTGGCCACCGCAAAATCGCCACTATTGGCATCATCCTTTTTGCTCTCTCCTCTGCTCTTTGCGGATTCAGTACATCTGGGCTCTGGCTGATTATTGCAAGATTCTTGCAAGGCATTGGGGGCGCTCTGATTGTCCCTACAATGCCCGCCATCTTAACTGCATCGTTTCCCAATGATCAACAAGGAAAAGCTTTGGGTTACTACGTCAGCATTGGAGCTTTTTTTCTATCGATTGGCCCTGTCTTAGGAGGTCTTCTCACTCAATATTTCAGTTGGCGTTATGTCTTCTGGATCAATCTCCCCATCGCTGCAATAGGCTTATTTTTAACATGGATCAGCACGCCTAAGTCCCCAACTAAAGAAGAAACTTTCGATTTTCTAGGATTCTTCACCATTGTTTTTGGTATTAGCTGTATCGTCATGGGGCTCATGCAAGGAGAAGCTTGGGGATGGTCGCAATGGCCCGTCCCAACAATGATCGCTGTCGGGGCATTGCTCATTTTCATTCTTGCCTTTTTTGACCGCAAAGTCAAAGACCCCTTTATTGATTTTAGCCTATTTAAAGAACCTAGTTATGTTGTCCCAGCTGGGATCGTTTTTATTGTTCAATTCATGCTTATGGTAGGAGTTTTTTGGTCGATCTATTTCCAGACCGTTCTCAACTACTCCCCATCGGTGGCAGGCTTTTGGTCAATGATTTCTAGTTGCCCAGTCATTGTGTTTAGTCATCTAGCTGGCCATCTTTCCGATAGATTCGGTCAAAAACTCCCTATTATGCTAGGTTTTCTATTAGCCATCTTTGGCTTAACTTGGTTTGTATGCGTTCCAACACCTTCTACCCCCCTTCTATTACTCCCCTTTATCCTCCCCTTTGGCTGTGGGATTCCATTGATCTTGATCCCTAGCGGCACACTTATTATGAGCAGTTTACCTCCACTTAAACGGGGTGTCGCCATAGGCATGAATTCAACCTTACGTCAATTTAGTGCAACACTTGGACTTGCCGTCTATGGACAAATTCTCTTATCCACACAGACTCGATGGTTTAAAGATAAACTCTTGGCAGATCCATCAACAACCCATCTTGACCCAACAGAGTTCGAAGGGCTATTAGCTCATGCAAAACCCGCTATAAAAGCACTGAATGCACTGCCTGCAGATATCGCTCAAACCGTCTCCCACGACTTCTTAACTACGTATATTTCTGCTTCCACCCTCGTCAATGCTATCGGACTCTCTGTTGCTGTTATAGGCCTTGCGCTCGTTATTTTTTTGATGAAGCGAAAATATACTACCTCACACGACCCCTCGGCTATCACTAACGAGAGTTCGTAAGCTCCTTGCTGCTTAAGGGGAAGTTTTTTTGAACTTCCTCTATGGTTTTTTCCTTCCATAGTTTTACATAATTTTCCTCAGTCATTAGGGTAGATAAAGGAGCTCGATCTATGAATAGTACTGCATTCAAATGATCAATTTCATGCTGTAAAATACGTGCATACCACCCCTTTGCTCGTATAACAACTGGTTGTGCATGCTCATTTAAACATTCGACTCGCACAGACTTAGCTCTTGGAACAATCCCCAGAAACTTAGGCACGCTTAAACAACCCTCAAAAAATGCCGATGTATCCGCATCTTCTATGTATAGGCATGGATTAATCATTACATGAAAGGGAACTGTATGACGGTCTTTCTCCATAAGCTGTTTAAGAGTTAAGTGCGAATGATCCATATCTTCGATCACTACGAGCTGAATAGGTTGTCCAATTTGAGGGGCAGCAAGACCTACTCCAGGTGCAGCTTTCATTGTGACTTTCATAGATTGAATCAAGTCTTGAATTTCTGGACTGAGAATCTCCGCTGTTGAAAGAGTTCGAGCTGGTTGCCGTAAGACAGGATGCCCCATTTGAACGATCTCTAATTGCTGTGCATTACAATAATAGGGAGATTCTCGATAGGTGATTGTAGATTCCTTAATGGCGCTAAACGGGATGAATCCTCTATAAAGATGATAGTATTTTTCTGAGCCACTACGATTTTCTTCATAGACCAAATCCCCCTGCAACTTTCCCGTATCAATTTTTAATACAACAAATTGCGGAGCCTCAGACCAATACTTAGCAAGGACTCTTTCGAGCTGATCTTCCTTTGAAAAATGAACAAACGCATCATCTTCAGAAGATACTGCAACTACCTGTCTTGCTAAAGTAGCTTGCCAATTCCGGTATGAGAGGATTTTGTATAGGTATTTTGGAGTCTCTGTTGTTGTCATCATTCCCTCTTCTGAGGAAAACTCATTGCTATACAGCGCTCCTGCGAGCATATATAGAGCAAAAAAAATTCCATAAAGATTTCTCATCATTTTGACATGCACCAAAAAAAATTGTTCACCTAACTCTCAGGCGCTTTCTTAACTGTTATTAGAGAGTAGAATTTTTAATTCTTTGACAAAAGCTTCGATATGTTCTGGTTGTGTATCCCAAGAAGTCATCCAGCGCGCCACCGATTTTTCCACATCCCAAATCCAGAAAAACTGTTTCTCTTGGAGTTTTTTTAACACTACATGAGGCAATTGTACAAAAAGGGCATTGACTTGTACCGGATACAAAATGGAAAGTTCTGGGCAGTGCCGTCTTATCGAGTCTTCTAGTACTTTAGCCATGGCATTAGAATGTCTAGCGTTTCTTAGCCAAAGGTCCTTCTCTAATAAGGCCACGAATTGTGCAGATAAAAACCGCATTTTAGACGCCAACTGCATTTGTTGCTTTCTGACATACTGGAATTGTTCTGCTAGCTGAGGTTTAAGAAATACAATTGCATCAGCGCCCATCAGCCCATTTTTCGTGCCTCCAAAAGTAAGGATGTCTACTCCTACATCCGTCGTCAGTGCCTTCAGGGGAACATTTAAAGCAGCAGCTGCATTACAAATTCTTGCACCATCCATGAGAAATAAAAGCCCATGTTGACGTGCAAACTCTGCAATGCTTTGAAGTTCTTCTATAGAATATAGCGTCCCAAGTTCAGTAGACTGGGTAATGAAAATAGCTGCCGGCTGCACATGATGCTGTACACCTCGATGATGTAGAAAAGCCGACATTCTCTCCGGTTGTAATTTCCCCTCTTTTGTGGGGACCGTTAATAAGCTGCATCCTACATTAGCAACAGGAGCTCCACATTCATCTGTCCAAATATGCGCTGTTTCAGCACAGATCACTGCTTGCCAAGAAGAGAGCACCTGTTTTAGAGCACATACATTGGCACCAGTTCCATTGAAAACAACAAAAGACTCTGCAGAAGGACCCAAGTGCATTTTAAACATCTCTTGAACCTTTCGAGTCCAAGGATCCCCTCCGTAGGCCATTGCATGCCCTGTATTGGCTTGTTGAATAGCTTGTAAAACTTCAGGGTGAATACCGGAAAAATTATCGCTTGCAAACGTATGTGAAGGATGCATCAGCCCCCCTTTCTAGTGTTACCAATGAGACAGGCAAATAATTATCCACACTTGGGAAAAATCCAACAAGATTCGATTCGCATTTTTTTATTGGATATTGGATGCGTAAAAAAGATCTGAGCATGGCAAAGAGCTACTCCAGGCTCTCTGGAAGAGCACTTGCTTCCATATTTTTTATCTCCAACAATTGGACACCCAATATGCGATAATTGGGCTCTAATCTGATGATAACGACCTGTTTCCAACTCTATTCTAAGAAGTGCTTTATCTCCCTTTTTCTCTATGACTTCATAATGCAAAATGGCTTTTTTGCTTTTCACATTTTTTCTAATCAATGCACGATGCCCCACATGCTCTAGCTCATTCTCTAAAACGCCTTCTGTTGCAGGCAAGGTCCCCTCAACAATAGCTAGATAGGTTTTACGAATATCACCTTTACGCATAGATTCGTTAAGACGTGAAAGCGCCTTGCTTGTGCGTGCAAAAAGTACAATACCGCTTACTTCTTTATCTAAACGATGAATTGCATGCAAAAACACAGCTCCTGGCTTATTGAATTTTTGCTTAATCCACTGTTTTGCCCATTCTTCCAAACTTGTTCTGTGTCCTTCAGTGGGCTGCGTGACAAGCATAGGAGGCTTATCCACAACGAGGAGGTGATTGTCGCAGTAGAGCACTACGGGAATCATTGCACGCCACGACGCTGTCTACGAGCTTCATAGAGCAACAAAGTCGTCGCTGTAGCAACGTTTAAAGAATCGGCCACACCCAGCATGGGAATACGCACTTGTATTGTTGCAGCCTTAATCCAAAGTGCTGAGAGCCCCAGCTGCTCGGTCCCAACAATAATAGCAATGGCACCATTTAAGTTGGCCTCCGTGAATTCTATTGATGCTGATGGGGTTGCAGCCACAACAGCAATCTGGTGGTTGAGTAACCACGTCAGCGTCTCCTTGCCACCAGCTTCGATCACAGGAAGAGTGAAAAGCGTTCCAGTACTAGCTCTCACAACGTTGGGATTATAGATATCCGTGCAACGATCACAAACGATCACCCCATCCGCCTTAACTGCATCTGCAGAGCGTAGGATAGTACCGAGATTGCCTGGTTTCTCAATCGCTTCTGCTACGATAAAAAGAGGGGTTTTTGTCTTTGTAAAAACGTGCTCGAGATCTGTAAGGGCATATTGCATTTGCTTCGCAACAGCGACAAGTCCATCGGGACGGTCTCGATAGGATAATTTAGGAAATACTTGTTCAGCACACTCATAAAGCTTACAACCCCGTTTGGCCGCTTGTTCAATGAGCGTTGACTCATTACTGCCAAGAAAATGTGCGGGAGAAAAGAATAATGCCTCAAAAACAATCCCAGACTGCAAAGCTCGAGAAATTTCTCGGTACCCCTCAATAAGAAATAGCTTAGTCTCTTCGCGATCTCTACGTTCACGGAGTCTAATTGCATCTTTTAACTTGGGGTTCTGTACACTCGTAATGAGTAAATCAGCTCGCACAAGACCACCTCGCAAAACAACCACATGGAAGAGCTAGACCCTTATTGCAAGGAATGATCAATTCCCCAGCTTGAATGTCTCCAATAAAACCTTGCATCATCTGCGCCAGCAAATGCTGCATAGAGAGTGGGGTAAATCCTAAAGTATGTGATGTAAAAAGAACAAACAGAGGTTTTTGAGAAAGTAGTTTGCGACATGCATCAAGAATATCTAACAAATCTCGCTCAATCTTGAATACCTCGCCTTGCTTTCCCCTTCCAAAACTTGGAGGATCTAAGATAATGCCGTCATATCGATGACCTCGCTTCATTTCCCTGTGTAAAAATTTCAGCACATCCTCAACAATCCATCGAATAGGTTTATCATTGAGATGATTGAGCTTTGCGTTGTCTCTGGCCCATGCAACCGAAGCCTTGGATGCATCTAAATGACAAACCTTAGCTCCAGCTCTAGCAGTGACAAGTGTTGCACCGCCTGTGTAAGCAAAGAGATTCAGCACTTCAACTTCCCGTTTTGCAGAACGAATTTTCTCCTCCAAAAACTGCCACTGCGCGGCGTGTTCAGGAAAAATCCCCAAATGCCCAAAATCGGTTGGCATCAGTTGAAATTTAATTCCTTGCAATTCGACTACCCAGCTGTCCGCAAGCTCTGCTTTTTTAAGCCAACGGTTGCCGCCCTCTCGAGTAAATTTAGCATCCGCGCTTTCCCACTGCCCCTTAGTCAACATCGGTCGCCAAACAGCTTGAGAACAAGGTCTAGCTAATATTTGCGAACCAAATCTCTCTAGCTTTTCTCCATATCCACTATCTAAAAGAGAATAACTCATTGAGGAAGCTCCCATTGAGTAAGAGAAGAGTGTTTAGCTAATAAGCGCCATAAGAAAAAAAGAGTACGCTGTACGGCAGACACAGTGATTGTTTCCCTACTACCTTTTAACTGCAGACGGAGAGTTTGCGGCACCTCTCCTTTTATTGCGATAGCAATCCATACCGTACCCACAGGCTTTTCTTTTGTACCTCCGTCGGGACCAGCAATCCCAGACACTGCCAATCCAATATCTGCCCCTGTACGCTGCAATAATCCTGTAACCATTTCTATCACTGTTTCTCTGCTCACTGCGCCATATTGGCTTAACGTGTTTGGTTCAACACCTAAAAGAATCTGCTTCATGGCATCGGAATACGTAATTAGAGAAGCGAGAAAATAGTGAGATGCCCCTGGCACGCCTGTGAGTTTAGCTGCAAGCTGTCCTCCAGTACAAGATTCTGCACAAGCAAGCGTGAGCTTTTTTTCAGTAAACACTGTGTGAATGGCTTTCTCAATCTTCCCTTCGCTTTCTTCGAAAAGAAATGTTGTAAACTTTTGCTCAAGCGCCTCCTTGCATAAGTCAATAGCGTAAACCTCCTTTGATGTGATGCGCACGCTTAGCACCCCATACCCAGGGTAAATCCCAAACTCTACTTGAGGAAATCGAAGTTGCAGATCTCTCAACATCGGATCAACGCTATCTTCAGTAAGCAATCCAAAATGTACGATCTTTGATATGACCTCCTCAGTTTTAGCATAATACTTTGGTAAAAGAGGTAAAAATTGCTCTTCAAACATCGGTTGCATTTCTTGCGGAACTCCGGGAAAAAGAACTAATGTTTTCCCTTGTTCCGAAAAAAGCAATCCTCTAGCTGTGCCAACTCTATTTTTTAAAAGAACCGCTTTTACTGGAACCCAAGATTGATTAGACAACGACTTGAGACCATCTCCATAACGTGCACGTAATTCTTTTTCCACTTCTTCATCAGTGTGAAACGAGGAGGAAAAAAGATTGGCCGCGACATCTCGCGTTATATCATCGCATGTGGGGCCTAATCCCCCTGTTGTTATTACAATCGTAGACCGCGCAAGAGCTTCTTTGAGCCCTTCTTCTAGTCGGTAAGGACGATCTGGCAATACTGTATGACGACTAACCTGGTAGCCCTTTGTGCTTAAGCTACGACTAATAAATGCCGCATTAGTGTTGATTGTAATTCCATTTAAAAGCTCATCACCAATTGCAATAATTTCAATGGTCATATTGCACCACCTGGAACTGTTTTTCAACGAGACGAGGATGCCGATGAATCCAAGAAAAACACTGTTTTCCAAGACGTACGGACAGGTTCACTTTGCTTTGTTTGGCAAGAAGCGGCGTAGGCAAAGTGTTTTGCCTCATCCAACGACTTATTTCTAGAAAAAGAGCCGTGTTAGGAAAGTCCTCATCTTGTGTAATTTTCCTAAATTCCTTGGTGCGCGGATGCTGAAAAATCTGTGGATAAGAAAATTGGATTCCCCAAGTAATGCTCTCTTTACCTTGCACCATTGAATGAAATTTCCCGTCGACTTCACTATAAGACAGATGGTGAAGTTGTAATTGTACTACGGGGCGAGTAGCTTTAATAAGAAACCCCGCCTCTTTTACGGGCATTGCATAGAGAACATCTTCTGTTGCAGTCCAGATACTCGAAAAGTAGGGTCTAAGCACAGACTCTTCTGGAAAAATACCTTCTTTTAATCCTTCTACGTAGGAGGCATAACGTTGTAAAAATTGCTCTTTGCTAATTCTCCCATAATCCTTCCCTACTACCTGGCTAACTAGGAACATCTGAATAGGACCAAGCGCATCTAGAAGAGCTCTTATCTCCTGAACATCTAAGAGCACCTGCACCTTTAAAGACTTGGAAACTTCCATAATGCCCTCCTCTGCAGGAGTGCTCTGTCTTAATTCTTGAATCTCATTCATACTAAGAACGACCAAGGAGGCCCCTAAGACCTTGCCAGCTTTTCTCAAAAGCAGGTCTTAGCACGATAAAGGTCACTCCGCAGAATATTGCTGCGTCAGCGATATTGAAGACCGCAAAGGAAAATCCCCAGAAATTAAAATGAAACATATCGATGACATGTCCATAAACAAAATGGTCGATAACATTTCCAATAGCACCCGTGAGAATCAATGCAAAAGGCAGCTCTCTTTCTTTCAGCGTATTAAAGCAAAAAAGATATATGGCTATGCCCCCAATTAAGATCATCCGTAGCCATAGAAGGATCTGTTGGAATGCAGACAAAAAGCCCCACGCGGCTCCTGTATTCGTCACATGATTAATCGAAAAGTCAATCCCACCACACCAATTCTCAAACACACCAACCCCTCCATAGGGGTAAAAAGGGTATAAAGAGCTGACAGGGAAAATCTCGGCATTAATGTAATATTTTACATACCGATCTAAACAAAAAATCACTGCGCAGATCAGTATGTAAAGAGCCGAGCGCTTTGTGCGCATTAGAGCAATCCCTTCTCAAATTTTTCTTGCGCCTTCACTGTCATTGTAGCATAAGGCACTGCCTCTAGGCGAGGTAGAGGGATCTCATCTCCAGTGATATCGCATTTCCCATAAGACCCTTCTTCAATTTTTTCAAGAGCCCGATCAATTTGACGAAGGATAGAAAATTCTTTATTGGTCACTTCTAGGCTAATCGTACGATTGAAATCATCCGTCCCCTCATCGGCTTGATGTTGGGAATACCCCTTAGATTCTTCACTTGATTTAACCTCTTCAGCAGCCCCACGAACCAACTGAGTCATTTGTCTTTTCATTTCTTCAAGGCGCGCTTTAAATTTCGCGACATCAATTTTTTTCAGCGACATATCCTTCTTCCTATCTTTCTAGAGGTTGTTCTGTAATCATTTCCGGTACGATATGCTCTATCGCACTCTTAAGCTCATTGACGTCCTTAAACCGGCGATAAACACATGCAAAGCGGATATATGCAATCGTATCCATATTTTTCAAATGTTCCATGACGATTTCCCCGATTTCTTTCGTCGAAATTTCCCGTACTTGCCTTTCCATAAGATCCGATGTCAACTTGTAAGCTAAAGCTCGTACTTGGTCATGACTGATGCGAGTATGCCGGCAAGCAGCATCTAGTCCTTTAATAAGTTTGTCCTGGGAAAAATCTTCATAACGTCCATCTCGTTTAAGCACCTGAAGGGTCAAATCAATCGTTTCAAATGTCGTAAAACGACGCAGACACTTCAGACACTCGCGCCTTCGCCGAATCGCATTTTGATCAAAAGCGTTCCTGGAATCCGTTACTTTAGATTCCTGGTGATTACAAAACGGGCAGTGCATAGATCCCTATAATTTTATTCACCCTTCATCATAGCTAGAGCTAGCTAACTCTACACGTGTTCTATTAAGCTCAAAAGCTACGTCGTTGCCGTGCAACGTATATAACGGTTTTAAGGGTTTATTTTCCTCTTCCAAATCTTTTAAAGGCAAGTTTCTCAAGGAACTTTACTATTTTTTAAACATCTGTGCGCTATTTTTTTTGAATATTAAAGACCGCCCATCCCAATTATCCAAATAAAAAAATTGACAGCATCTATATAGTAAAGAAAAGAGCACCCTAACCTATTGGCCATATACCATGTCCTTAGAGAATTCTCGCAAGCCGCAATTTTTTATTTTACTCCTTATTGTTTCTTTTGGCTCTGTAGGAGCCGTTCTCTTCACCCCAGCCCTTCCTAGCATTCAATCATTCTTTCACTTAACCATCGGGGGCGCTCAACTTACGGTAACCTCTTATCTTATCGGGTATGCTTTAGGACAACTTCCCTACGGCCCCTTAGCTAACCGCTTCGGCAGAAAGCGCACTCTATATATCGGCATTACCATTGCTATTATTGGGTCTCTTCTCTGCGCCTTTTCAGCACACTTCGAATCTTTCATTCTTTTAGTTACCGCGCGATTTTTACAGGCTCTCGGGGCTTGTGTAGGATTAAAAATTAGCTTTACGATGATTGCCGATGTCTATGAACAAACAGAATCTACACGGATGATTTCTCGTATTCTTGTCGCTTTTGCTATCATGCCCTCCATTGCAATAGCCATTGGAGGATGGTTAACACAGCTACTAAACTGGCAAAGTTGCTTCTATTTCCTCTCTATCTTCGGCGTCTTCATTCTTTGGCTTTCAAGCCAACTGCCTGAAACCGCTAAATCTATCGATCATACAGCTCTTAATCTCCGTTCTATGCTTCAAGGTTACAGGTTAAAGATCAAAAACCAACGACTTCTCACTAGTGCGGCCATGATGGGGTGTGGAACATCTATCGTCTACATCTTTGCCTCTAAAGCACCTTTTATTGGCATCCAATTAGTAGGTTTAAAACCTAATGAATTTGGAACTTTTAATCTTATCCCACCTCTTGGCATGCTTTTAGGGTCTTTTCTAGCTTCACAACTTGTCGCTCGTTTTCATCTTCTTCAAGTTCTTTTATTTGGAATTATCGCCTCTCTTATAACCACCTTGACAATGCTTATCCCCTTTATCTTAATTAAACCTACGTTGTGGTCTTTGTTTCTACCGATGATCTTGATCTATGCTTCCGAGACTTTTATCTATGCCAATATCTCTTCTTTTGGATTATCTTCAGCAAAAGACAAATCGAACGCTTCTGCGGTTCTTAATTTTATCAATATGGGAACGGCCGTTATCGCAGTGCTTCTCACAGAACTCATCCTCCCTGAGTCAGCGCTTCTCATGCCCCTTAGCTTTCTTTTTTTCTTTTTAATTATGCTGCTCTTCTGGTTTCGCATCAGGAGGCTCAGCAAAGAACCCCATCAGTAGAGCTCTAGTAACTATGGTCATCGAGTTTCACTTTACCTCGAAAAACACGATAGACATATGTTCCATACGCTAGCACCAGGGGAATGCCTATCAAGACAATGGTCAAGAGAATTTTGAGAGTCATTTGCGATGAAGCCGAATTACTGATCACAAGACTATAATTTTCTGGATTAATACTGGAACGAACCAAAGTGGGAAAAGTTCCAATAGAAAACAATGACAACAAACCTAGAATGCTCAGACAAGATGAGATGAAAGCCCACCCATTGTTCTCTTTTTTCATTTGCCTTGGAATATTGAAAATAATCAATACAGCGGCAAGTGGAATGAGGAATAGAGAGGGGTGCTCTCTCATGCGTGCTGTCATATAGGGAGCGAAATAAAATGTTGCCAATGTCAAAAGAAAATAACATACGATAAAGGTCTTAATACATTTGCTCACCCACTGCTTAAGATGCTGATGCAAGGAACCCTCAGTTTTCATCACAAGATAGATCGATCCATGCATAGAAAAAAGTGTTACAGTAGTGATTCCAAAGAGAATGGGATAAGGACGAATGAATCCAAGGAAATTCCCTATAAAATCTTTATGCGCATCCAGAGGGATTCCCTCAATCAGATTACCTAAAACTAAACCCGTTCCAAATGCGATTAAAACGCTTGCACAGCAGAATGCTATATCCCAATTTTTTCTCCATCGTTTTGACCCGTGTTTACTTCTGAATTCAATAGAAACCGCACGAAAAATAAGGCCAAAAAGAAGAAGCATAGAAAAGACATAGAACGAAGAAAAAATCGTAGCAAATGCCTCAGGGAACCCAGCGAAAAGCGCTCCCCCAACAATCACAAGCCATACTTCATTTCCGTCCCATACAGGACCAATAGCATTCAAGAAAATACGCCGTTCGTTATCGTTCCTTGCAAAAAGATGTAAACAACCTACCCCCAAATCAAACCCATCCAGCACCGCATAGAATATAAGGGCTGTGATGACAACTATATACCAAAGAAAATCAAACGTAAAAGCAGACATGTCCAATTCCTTATATTGATGGATTGCGATAGACTTCGGCTGTTTCAGAAAGCTTATCTTTCTCTGAAGTGGGTCCATGTTTAATTTTGCGGTCGAGAAGATACAAAAACAACACGAGGAGCAACATATAAATAAGAAAAAGCATTGTAAGAGACCAAGCAACCTCACCGGCTACCAATGATTTGGAAACACCGCTAACTGTACGTAAGAGCTTATAAACAAGCCAAGGCTGCCTGCCCACCTCTGCAGTAACCCACCCTACTTGATTGGCAATCATTGGAAACATCACAGAAAGTGTAAGAACTCGCAATGTCCATTTGGCCTTCAGAAGACGCTTCTTCTTCCACAAAATAATAGCGCATAAGGTCACAATAGCCATCAATCCCCACATCCAAATCATCAAATGATAGGCCTGATAAACGACCTGTACGGGCGGCCTCTCATCAATAGGGATATCTTTAAGCCCTACGACAGGCGTTTCTGCATTGCGATAGATGAGAACGCTTAAAAGAGAGGGAATTTTAACTCCATGCACTGTTTGATTTTCTGTATCGACCCAACCAAATAAAGAAAGTGGAGCGTGCCCCTCCGTATCATATAACCCTTCCATTGCAGCAAGTTTAGCAGGTTGGTTAAAGGCCACACCGCGAGCTGTAAAATCTGCAGAACACAGTTGTAATATGAGGACAATTACACTCATAATCAGCCCAATTTTCATGCTTTCTGTAGCAAAACTAGTATGTCTACGTTTCAGATAGTAGTAAGCGCTAATACTCAAGACCAAAAATATCCCGGCAAGCCAACAACCTAAAACCACATGAGTAATCCGATCTAGAAAAGAGGGATTAAAGACCATTTGCCAAAAATCGGTAACCACGGCACGAGCCTCTGCTCCCTCACCCATAATTTTAAATCCTGCTGGAGTTTGCATCCATGAGTTGGCCGCAACAATCCAAACAGCACTAAAATGCGCTCCTAGAGCTACCATACACGTAGAAAAATAATGCATTCTAGCGCTGACCCGATTCCACCCAAACAACATCAATCCTAAAAAGCCCGACTCCAAGAAAAAGGCAAAAACCCCTTCAGCTCCTAAAGCACTCCCAAAAACATCTCCGACATATCGAGAGTAAGTAGCCCAATTAGTCCCAAATCCAAAAACTTGAACAAGGCCTGTGGCCACTCCAAGAGCAAATGTTAAAGAAAAAACCCCTGCCCAAAACTTAGTCATTTCCTTATAGAGAGGTTTCTTAGTTTTAATATACATCCCTTCCATAATCACCAACATCAATCCAAGCCCTATACTTAAAGGTGGATAGATATAGTGAAACATGCTGGTGAAGGCAAATTGCACTCGAGAGAGCAAGACAGCATCCATACACACTTCTTCCTTTTATTGATAATTTCAAGGTCGATGTCCAAGATGTTGTCGCCTATAGACAACTGAATCTCTACATCGGTCCACTTCAAATTTATTAGTTACGATGCTGGAAGTAGATTTTTTCTGAAAGAACTTCTACAAATAGAGGTAGGATCTGAAACTTATATTGCAGATGTTTACATAGAAAAATCATTCATTGTGTTAAATCACAAAAAAAGGAGCGGTGTTTTTTCCCAGCTCTAAAGTACTGGGCGCTTCACCATAAATACAATGAGCAAATCATCAAGCATCCCCACCGTCGTTATTACAGGAGCCTCAGCTGGCATCGGAGCTGCAACTGCACGTCGTTTTGCTAAAGAAAATTACCGTCTAGTTCTTATCGCGCGCCGTAAGGACAAATTAGAGAACCTCCGCAAAGAGCTTCCTAATACTGAGATTGCCATTTTTGGATTGGATGTTTCTTCGCGCTCCGCAGTAGAAAACGCCTTTACACAGATTGAAAAAGAGATTGGCCCCATTGATCTCCTCATCAACAATGCGGGAGGTGCTTTCGGTCTAGATCGCGCCCAAGAGGCTAATCTCGATGAGTGGGAACAGTGCATCGATGTCAATATCAAAGGGCTTATTTACTGCACCCACACCGTTCTTCCTCATATGGTTAAACGCAATCGAGGCCACATCATCAACCTCGGATCTGTAGCCGGTCACTACCCCTATCCAGGAGGGAATGTCTACTGTGGATCGAAAGCTTTTGCACATCAATTTTCATTAAATTTACGAGCCGATCTGTTGGGCACTCATTTACGCGTCAGCTGCATTGAACCTGGCCTCACAGGAGGGACAGAATTTTCTACAGTCCGTTTTCGGGGAGATGAAACAAAAGCTACGCGAGTATATGAAAAAACAGAGCCTTTACAACCTGATGATATCGCCGAAGTCATCTATTTTTGCGCTTCAGCCCCCCCCCACGTAAATATCAATACGATAGAGCTCATGCCTGTTGCGCAAGCATTTTCTCCCCTCGCTGTGCATAGAACCTAGGCCCACGAAGTCAAATATGCGCTTCAAAATTTTGGCGAATAACGAACCTCTCCACCATAAATCAACACATGGTTTTCTCCTGACTCGTATTCCGCGTCATTGATCAACACTTTAAAACTGCCAATATCAAATTGTTGACACGTTTTCCATTCCCACACATCCGCGGTGACATTCACCATTGCTATACCCTTTTCCCAACTTAGCCCTCCCCCTTCCCCACGAATGTATATTGTATTTCCCCACCCACTATCATAAGTAATTGTCACCCTAGAGACCTTTCCGCAATTTCCGCTTGACAATATTTTTTTTAACCTTGTCCACCAGCTCCCCATCTCGACCTCCAAAGATTTAGACATACAATAAAATGTTTAACTTTTCGTTTCCATAGACATTCACCCTATAAGATCTCCTCCCTTATAATCTACTTAAGCATCCATTTAACCAAGAGAATGTACTATACACGCAGTTTTTCTTGAGGAATATTGAGTTCCCTAGATAAAGTACTGTCTTGCCTTAGCTAACTTTACGGAAATTCCATGCAAGATTCTCTTCGTATCGTCCTGGACATCCAGGAACTCGACATGAAAATGATTCGTCTAATGCGCGTGAGAAAAGAACGTCGCAAAGAATTAGAACAGATCGCTGATCTGCGACAAGAACTTCACGCTCAGATCACCGAGAAATCGCAGGAGATAGAGAACCTATCAAAAAATATCCAGGCGATGGAAACTAAGATCCAAGAAACTTCCGCAAAAATAAAAAAACTTGAGTCCCAACAATCCTCTATCAAAAAAGTGGATGAGTTTAATGCTCTTACTCAAGAAATGACAGCTGCGGAACGTGAGCGCATCTCTCTTGAACAACGAACATCGGACCTCGTAGACAAACGAGTTACAGAAGAAGACATCTTACAAAAAATTAAAGATAGTCTCAAAAATTCCGAAGAAAGCAGCCTTGCTTTAGAAAAGGAAATCCAAGCCAGCATTCAGTTAATCAATGAAGAGGGTCAAGCTCTTAGGGCTGAACGTGACGCCTTGGCAACGCAAGCTGATCCGGAAATCCTCCGTATTTACGATCGTCTGCTTCATAATAAAAAAGATCGCGTCATCGTGCCTATTGAAAATAGGACATGCAGCGGATGCCATATCACGCTAACAGCACAACATGAAAACCTCGTGCGCAAAGGGGAAAATATTATCTTTTGCGAACATTGTTCACGCATCCACTACTGGCAGGATAGTGAAGCCCTTGAAGGAAGCAGTGTTGCTACTCGCCGCCGTCGCCGTAGAGCTGCTACTACTTAAGGCTTATTATTAGGGACTGTGTTTTTCGGGAAAGTAAGGTAATCGCCGCTGTAATGTTTTGTTGCAGGGGAGGAAAGTCTGGACTTTGCAGGAGAGGATACCAGTGAAAGACTGGGGGTCGTAAGGCTACGGAAAGTGTAACAGAAAACAGCCCCGCTTTGATATTGTCTCTCTGTAGGCCATCTCAAAGCTAGGATGAAAAGCCGACTTGAATGAGTTGGCCTTACCGGCAGAAATGCCGGATGTGACAAACCCTATCCAAAGTAAGGCTATGAAATACACTAAGCATATGCCCGCGCTCCGTGGGCGCTTTTTGTATAAAGCCGCCAGAGGCCTTTGGCGACAAAGGCCCTAGAGGAATGATTACCCGCCGCTTAATACCGGCTGACAGAATCCGGCTTACTACTTTCCCGGATTTTTTCCTTGTTTGATCTTTGTTTCTAGAGGATGAGCTTTTTCGTACACCTCTCTCTTTAACCTCGTTGAAACCTGTGTATAAATCGTCGTAGTGGATAATGCACTGTGACCTAAAAGTCTCTGGATTGTCTTCAGATCCATCCCTTGTTCCAATAAGTGCGTAGCAATACTATGCCGTAAGGTATGGGGGGTCACACGGTTTGCCAACCCACTAGATCGTAAGTACTCAAGAAACATCCGATCTATAGAACGTACTGATAGCCGCTTTCCCCACCGATTAAGAAAGATCGCATGACTATCAACCTCTGCCACATGCATATCCCCATCTGCATATCTCTCTTTGGACCCAAGATATAGCTGCAACCATGTGCAAGCATTAGCTGTTAAGGGGATCATGCGTTCCTTTTTCCCTTTTCCTCGCACCTTAATTTTCTTTTCTTTGAAATTAAGATCAGCACGATTCAATGAAGCAAGTTCGCTCAACCGTATCCCTGAGCTATAAAAAAGCTCCATAATACATCGATCGCGTATCCCCATTAATGTTTTGATATCTGGCTGTTCAAAAAATAATCCAATCTCTTGCGCAGTGAGAAGTCTGGGAAGAGTTTTATCAAGTTTAGGGCGTTGTAATGCATCTAAAGGATTCGATGTTACAACCTTTTCCTTAATAAGATATTTGAACAAAGAACGAAGAGCAGACTGACGCCTCAATACAGTCCGACGAGCACACCCCTCTTCATGAAGCTTAGCAAAATAGCCTCGAAACACTTTCTTACTCATTTCTTCCCCCTGCTGCTTAGCAAAGGATCGAAAAGACTCTAGATCTACCCGATAATTACGGATCGTATGAAAAGAGGCCTGTTTGACAAGAGTAAGATGTTCTAAAAATTTTTCAATAGCTTGGTCTAACATCTTAGATCCTTTGTAAAGGGACAAAATACTCTCTTGTATAGGGAAAGCGAATCTGCTAAAATGCCCTCTCTAAAGCTTCAATCTATCAAAATGATCACTTTAAACAATATTTCTAAGCGAGTCGGCAGCCGAACTCTTTTCGAAGACATCACAGTCACTTTTAATCGCGGCACACGTTACGGTCTCACAGGTCCTAATGGTGCGGGTAAGTCAACACTCCTCAAGATCATCATGGGGCAAGAAGAAGCAACTAGCGGTACAGTAACACTACCGAAGAGTATCGGCTATCTCCGCCAAAACATCGAAGCTTTTAGAGATTTTCGTGTAGTCGATGTCGTCGTGATGGGCAACCAACGTTTGTGGGGGGCTCTAGAAGAACGCGACCAGTTATACGAACAAGAAATGACAGATGAAATCGGTGTGCGGTTGGGAGAGCTTGAAGAAATTGTCGGCGATGAAAATGGCTATACGGCAGAGGCCGATGCAGAAATGCTCCTCTCAGGCATGGGCATCCCCTCCCATTTCCATGAGAAATCGATGCGCACCATCCCCAATGACATGCAATTCAAGGTCATGCTTTGCCAAGCCCTTTTTGGTAATCCAGAAGCTCTGCTTCTTGATGAGCCTACTAACCACCTTGATCTAGATTCTATCTGCTGGCTTGAAGAATTTCTACACAGCTACCAGGGCACCCTCATCGTCGTTAGCCATGATCGCCACTTCCTTAATGCCGTAACAACGGCAATCGCAGATATCGACTATGACACCCTTATCGTCTATCCAGGTAATTACGATGCCATGATTGTGGCAAAAAGCGCTATCCGAGAAAGAACAGAAGCAGAGAACAAGTCGAAAGAAAAAAAGATTGCTCAGTTAAAAGAGTTTGTCGCTAAGTTCGGGGCTGGAACTAGAGCTAGCCAAGTGCAGTCACGTGTCCGAGAAATCGACCGTTTACAACCTCAAGAACTAAGAAAATCTAATATTCAGCGTCCCTATATACGTTTTTATCCCTCCGAGAAAACCTCCGGAAAAATCGTTTTCAAATTAGATTCCATCTGCAAGGGCTATGAGGGTCGTCCAGTGATCCAACACCTCTCCTTCGAGGTTCATCGAGGCGATAAAATTGCCGTCATAGGGAATAATGGACGTGGAAAAACGACTCTCCTTAAAATGTTAGCCGGGGTTTTACCTCAAGATAGTGGTAAAATTGAGACTGGTCATCAAACTTTAATCGGTTATTTCCCCCAGAACCACTCCGAAGTCATTAATAAGAACACTTCCACAACAGCTTTTGAATGGCTAAAAGGGCGTAAACAAGGCATCTATGACCAGGATGTCCGCGGCGTACTTGGTAAGGTGCTCTTTGCCGGCGATGATGCCTTTAAACCACTTACAGCGCTTTCCGGAGGAGAAACAGCTAGATTGCTGTTAGCCGCCATGATGCTCGCTGACTTCAATACCCTGGTCCTCGATGAACCAAATAACCATCTCGACCTAGAAGCTGTTTCCGCTTTAGCTTGGGGTCTTGAAGAGTTCAAAGGAACTGTGATCGTGGCTAGCCATGACCGTGATTTAATCGATAAAGTCGCCACGCGTATTATTGCTCTCGAGGACACCGGCATCTGTGTTTTTGATGGCGGCCTAGAAGACTATTTAGCTCATCGCAAGGCGACCGTTTAGAGGTAGTTACAAAGCCCAGGAAATCGGTCGAACCTGAGTTTTGCAACTATAATCCAGAAATAACGGTCATTTGACAATAAACAAGATAAAAGCCTATTTCCTAATTAGAGCTCTTTTGAAATTAAGATTCCGTCGATTTTAGGGTTCTTTTGCGGTCAAAATAATCCCAAAAATCGACGAGGCCTTAGTTTCGAAAGAGTTCTATTAAACCCTAGGAACTTATATGGCTAATTTACCCCCACTTTCTGGCTGGCCCCAAAACATTTCCCCTATCGGGGATCCTGATCGCCGCAGACAACGCTCTTCAAGAGGCTCAGAGAAAAAGCGGCATCTTCGTGAGCGTAAGGAAGACTCTTCCTCTCCACAAAAACACGGGGAGGTCTGATATGGGTGTTGGACCTATCCATCGAAGTAGTGGGGCTACAACCACACAAAGACCCGCTGCCAAACAACTTGTACAAAAGTTAAAAAGTAAAATCGACCGTTTCAATGAACTGATTCCTCCTGAAGAACAGCAATTACCAGATTTTGCAAATGCTACGATAGATCTCGATGAGACCTCCAGAAAAGCCTTAGAAACAGCAGACCGTCCCGCTGACCGTTTAATGGAAGATATGCAAAATTCCGCGCAAACAATCCAGACAGTTATTACCCAACCTTTAAACATCGAAAACGCTAGTGAAAACGTTTCTCTGATCAGTGCTGCGGTGAGTTTTAGCCCTGATCAAGGTAGGGACTCGGATCTATATAAAGTCAGTCAGTCCTTTATGCAATATCCAGATCAGACCGCTAGTCTGAAGATCGAGCTGACTCTCTCGAGTCAGGATCTATCTTCAGACTAATACCAAACGCAATAAATAATTTCATATTTGAGCTGCGTGAAAGCTGTCGACAAATTGACGATCATAAACAGCATAGTATTAATGCAATACAATGCCGTTTACGATCGCCGATTTTCGGCGCTTTGACGCGGCTCAAATGTGAAGTTATTTGTTGCGTTTGGTATAACTGACAACCTACTTTTTTGAGCTTGGTTTAGAGAGCTGTTTAATGTTTTCCCAATAGGTCTCATATTTGGTAGGAGCTGGTGGTTTGCTTGGTTTGTGTTTACTACTAGAGCTCGGTTTACTAGGAGGGAGACCATCCAGAGCCATCTGCGTACGCAAGGGTTGGACTCGAGGTGCCGTTGTACCTAAATATTGTTCAAAAATCACAGCACTCTTATCCCTGCACTGTGGGGAACCTTTCAACCTCGTGTGTTCTTCCTGACCACCAAAGAGGCTAAAAAAGAGATCTTGAGTAGTCATTGCTATCCCTCCTCTAATATCGGTAACTCTCTCAGCAGTCAGCTTTAACTTAGCCACTCTTTCAGTCATGGCTTTTCTAGGAGCTTCAAACTCTTTATCCAAGTCTCCTTTGAATGAAGCTAAAGAATGTCGCCTAGAATATTGCATCAAGGCTGCAGTAGTTCGTTCAATATAAGGATGTCTCAGGAAGTGCATTAACAATGGTCTGATAGGTTCTTCTGCAGTGGGCAGACCCATTTCCCACATGATCTGCTGATTGTAATCATTCCTAGCTGGCAAGCAATGCTCTTCATCGCAATCGATATACCGTTTTGAACCCCTCTTAAATAAGATATTCCCTGTGTGTATATCGCCATGTCCTTTAATCAAATGACTCAAAGCGTATAGATCAACCCTTTCCTTAGGCACCTCTTTTAATCGAGCAGCCGCGGTTACTTCCTTGGATAAGAGGTCTGTGACTTCTCGAGCATCAGCTTGCCATAGTTGAATAGACCCTAATCCTTCTTCCGGATAGCTCGGTTGAAGCCCGCTTGTGGAAGTTAAACATCTCTTAATAGCCCTGATTTTTTCATTATTTGTACTGGAGTACGACTGTGTATTTTCAAAACAGAATTGTCCATAACCAAAAGGGACTTTGGCTTTAGGCGGTTTCACCTCATATTGTTTACCGTAAACCGCGTATCGCACTTTAACCGGTAGCCAATGGAACATTGGCAACATCTCTTGGATGTCTTTTCCCTGTTCTAGTTTTTCTACGACAACCTGTAATAAGTCTGTCGCCCCTGTTCGCTCATAAAAGAGCTGTAATGCCTTGGATTTTTCTTGAGCCGAAGCTGTATCCCAGGTCGGCAAACGTTTTTTTATCGCTTCACTAAGAAGTGGATGCAAATGAGCAAAAAGAGCATCACCGCACTCTGCGCTAAGCGAATACTCTCTGGAGAGCTTCAAGATACCTTCTCCTAGAGTCACACGCATATAGGTCGTAGGGGCAGTCGAATGAAATCCTATACCCTCATCGATTTCCGAACTCTTAGATTCTCTATATAGATGGGAGACCTTATATTTACCGTCCTTCGCTATTGCGGGGTCTAACGACTTCATTTTAGCTATTATGGCGCCATCCCTTTTAAAAAAGACCAGGTCCTTAAACTGTCTAGGTCCTGTATAGTCCAAAGGCCGTCCCTGCATAGGAAGAGCAAGCGCCAATTCTGAAACACCCTTCAAAGTCCATTCTGAAACACCTATTGTGTCATCCAACACACTCGGTCTAGCACGTTTTATGCCTGACAACTGCCGCCTACTCGTCGCATTTGCCATCATTTCTAATACTTCTTTTGCCACTTGAGGATCATAAGCAGGCTCCGCAGTAGCTACTTCATGCAGTGCACAGCTCAGTATAGCAAACTCCCGATCTTCTCCTACTAAAACATCTGGTTGTAGAAGAATGCGATGGATCAATGTACCCAAAATGCCTTGATCTAGCTCACACCGTTGAGCAGCTCCAGTCCACAATGCTTGTAATTGGTCAAGTAGCTTTAGTCTATATTGTATTTCTTCGATAACAGTTAGATCCAAAGCTATCACTTGCCCACTACGCAAGTCAGCACAAAGAGGAGACAGATCCCACATGCGTTGAAAAAATGCACTGTCTTGAACCTTTTCTTCTAGGGAAGTTTTTAAGATCTCCTGCCTCTTGCAAGATTCGATGGTGTTATAGCAACACCAAAGAACCTCATCACTACTTTTTTCCTGTTTGGATGGATGTGTTCTTCCCCCCACTTGCACCTGACAAACTTCAAGAAGAGGTGCTGCGATTTCTGACGGAAGCTTAGAAGCCAATTTCTGGATCTCCTCTAAGGGAATCCCTTGAGACTTCATAGAACTCCAAAACTCTTGACAACCATATTCATGCGTGATCGCATGCAAGCTAAGTAGAAGATGATGTGGATATTTGGGAAATTGTTTTTCTTCACCCTGGAATCCCCATCCCTGTTCTTTAGCAGACGGGAACCGGTGATAAAAAACGGCTCGCAATGTTCTCCAATGCTCATCACTAAGAACTTTTTTTGCTCTCTCTAAAACCTTTTTAATCTCTCCTTGCTGATCTTGACCTCTATTTTTGCTATGCAAGATCTTTTGTAAATCTGAGATCAGTGAAGAAAAGGGAGTTGCCTGATTCGCTGGACAAAGAGCATATATTGCACCAAGAAAAATACCCAAATCGTCCAATGCGTGTCTTTGTCCCCAACCTAATCTGTCTGCTCGGTCAGGATGCAGACGGTGAATCTGCTGATAGAGAGCCTCTTGTTCTGTTAGTGACAGCCCCTCGATCTTTTTTCTCAATATTTGTTTCTTTGTTTCATCAGACTCCTTGCCATGCATAATTGCCAATACTTCATTGTACATCCGTGCAAATACACAAGGAGTACTCGATTGCGCACGATCAATACACTCTACAAGAGCTCTTGGATTCGGACCCTGCACTTTAGAGTCTTGCTCTGATATCCTTCTACTCATCTCCTCACGAAGCGGTTTCTCTTGCACAACCCGTTCAGCGATGCTTTTAACTACGTCTCCTACATTTGCAAAAATACCCTCATCATTGATGAGGGCGAGCACGATGAGTGTTTCCTTCTCTTTAAAAGCTTCGATATAGTTAACCAACCATTCAAAACCTTCCAATCCTTTTAGACGAGCTTCGAGGGTTGCTATATCTTCATCACTCAAGTACATTAAGCACGCTGCAAAATCTCGAGCTCTTTCATTATCAAGCAACCTTTGCAACTCTGCTTCTGCGTTAAACGAATCAATACCTAACTGTTGGCAAATAGACCTCCTTTGTCCATAGGGGATCACTCTCCAAACTTTAGCAACGCTGTCGAATCGATCAAATCGAGGCGCTGCGTCTAAGATAGCGATAGATTGCCATGTACAAAAAAACTGGTGTAAAGGAGATCTTGGACTCTGGCTGTCCCAAACCTCTCCGCCAGTGATTCTAGGGTTTGGCCACTCTCGATCAAAATCTTCTTTAATTCTCAATGCTTTATGATGCATACGAGGTAACAACTCATCATCAAGCGCTTGCTCACGGGATGTTCTTTCTAAAATCGGGGGGGTGGCTTTAGCTGGAGGGATGATTCTTTCATAACCTTTTAAAGCTCGGTCAAACTGCTGTTCATAGTCTTTTTTTGACTGTTCCTGATTTCTACCAAGCAGGGCCCCTGAAGAAGCCAGCTGTTGAAAACAACGATCGACTTCCTGAATCTCCTTACCGATTTTATCCAATTGGCTACCTCTTCCAGATGCCACAAGGGTAAATGTCCTTCCGCCTCTTGTTCGCACTCCATGTGATTCTACAAGAGGATGCTCATCAATAGTCTGATTTATCCCTTGTAATTGGGTTATAAGATCGTTCAAAGATTTAGGTTGTAAGCTCATATGTCATCTTTTATGTTAAAAAATTAAATGTTTACTATATGAATACAATAAATTATACACAAAACATCATAAAAAACATATACAAAAAATGTATTAGTAAATATTGGAATTGTTCGAAGATCGCTCCCAGGACAGTGATGCAAAACCCGCTGAAGAGTATGACTACTTTAGAGCTATAGTCGATTAGATTTAAGATGATACAATCGGGTGAAGAATCTTTATCAACAATAAAGTGTGGAGATCGAAGCTGACTTCAGTAAGTCAGCATGGAAAAAGGTGCTCCCTAAGCTGTTTTAGTGCATTGTACTAAAACAGCTTAGGGAGCACTACAGATTGACTCTAAGGGCGTTTTTTCTTCCAAAGACCTTTAATTCCTTGCACAGCAGCTGTCACTGGGTACAGAGGGTATGCTACAGCTTTTTGCCAACCAGTTCTGGGTGTTGTGAACATATTACTAGAAACCTGAGGATCTTCGAAAAGATCTCCCCAGCCCTTCTGATTTAACGCCGCTTCCATCCTCTTTTCTGGAGACAAGGTTCTTGTAGGATCGACGACCTGAAGCCTAGCCTGCACAGCCCGCTCAGCCCAAGTCCTCGTAGCTTGAACCCCCGCTGCAAGATCTCTCTTCTCCTCAGCTGAAAATCCAATAGATATTGTATTGTAATTGATCCTACCAGACTTGCTGTGTAATCCTTGTATTAAGAAAGTATTGACATGATCCTGCTTCGGTGAAATTTCATGATCTTTACAGAATATATGATACTGAGTCGGATCTGCTATAAGCGAAGAAGCGACATCTGCAGCATATTCTCTAAGTGGTGCTGAATCCATAGACACCATGAAGTCCGCAAAAGAGGGCCTATGTGGCTGACCTGCGTAAGCTTCTCGATACATCTCCTGACAAACCGCATTATAACACTCTTCGGGATCTTTGAAAATCGCTGCACAATAGAGAGCGTACCGTGCCGTATCCTTTTGCACTTGATCTAGAAGTTTTAGATAAGACTCTTGTTTATGCTTTAATTTTGCTATATCCCCTTTTTTAGCAGTAGGCAAAGCCGCTTCTATTCGTTGCAATTCGTTAGTTAAATTTTCCTTCATTTTGATCAAAAATGCTTCAGCCTTAAGAACCCGTTCAACAGCTCTAGGCCGTTCAGCAGCTGGCACCTTAGCCAAAAGAGCCTTTATCTGCTCCTGTCCATACTTTAGGGACTCGCATTGCTTACGCTGAATAATAGGATGGTTATGCTGTAAAGCTCTCGCACCTACAAAATTTCCTCTTGTGCTTTCGCCTCTAATAGCATGTGGCCAAACATGCCGCACACCCTCCTGCGCAGCAATACTACGAAACCGAATGAGCGCCAGGTCAAGTTCTTCAATGTGTGCTGCAATTTTATCTGGGTGCTCCGATCTTTGTAGAGCCTGACGAAGCTCTTGCTTAATCTCTGGACGGCCCTTCGTGATGTCCGTTCCGTCTGGCATATGGATCGTAAAAAGGCCATGATTAAGGTCAATGCTTAGGTATTTCATATCTCTATAAGCAGGAATCTTCTTTAACATCCTTTGGATGGTATTAAAATCACCCTCCATAGCAGTTTGGTTTTTGTCGCTTACCTCTTTTGCTCGGAATGACGCTTTGGTGCTGGTCCCTAGATGCACTGTGCTAGGAGCTGGCCGCATTGTTACCTCATAACCATCCTCGACAGCCCCTTTAGGGTTCGAGACTCGAAAACTCCCCCCACCAGGAAAGGCAGCCTGGTGCGTCCTAGCTGTTTCACCAGACATTCTAGATCGTTCTGGGGCTGACGTGCTATGAAACTGCGCCCCTGTTGCGCCTACTCTACGTGCTGGATCTGACATAATTACCAACCTTTTTATTAAATATGTTACTATGCATTATGCAACATTGAAATTAAAATATCAACAAATAAAAAAACAGAAACGCCATCATTTATCTTTTGCAACCAATTAGAAATCAACAAGATTGATATAGAATAAGGAATCAGTTATACCAAACACAACAAATAACTTCACATTTGAGCCGCGTCAAAGCGCCGAAAATCGGCGATCGTAAACGGCATTGTATTGCATTAATACTATGCTGTTTATGATCGTCAATTTGTCGACAGCTTTCACGCAGCTCA
>Ga0207952_1000467_pt1 | contig 32687 bp, 26 predicted proteins | sample SubbioR12Aug_8Ca_FD_184831 | JGI IMG/M metagenome (GOLD analysis project Ga0207952, IMG submission 184831) | Serpentinite rock and fluid subsurface biosphere microbial communities from McLaughlin Reserve, California, USA - CR12Aug_8Ca (SPAdes) | ecosystem: Environmental > Terrestrial > Deep... | reverse complement strand
CCCGCCAGTCGAACTGCGGACAGCTGCGACCAGCGCGTCGCCGCGACCATCCGGCAACTGGACGTCGGTGAGGACCGCGTCGAACGGTTGCTCGGCGAGCTGCGCCGCGGCGGCCGCCAGGGTGTCCGCCTCCACCACGTCGAACCCGCCGATCCGCCGAAGCGCCGTGCCGAGGATGAGCCTGATCGTGGCGTCGTCGTCGACCAGCAGTATCTTCACGCGCGCGCCACGAGGCGCCGCACGCGCGCCAGAAGCTCAACCGGAGAAAACGGCTTGATCACGTAGTCGTCGGCTCCCAGGTCGAGCGCCCGCGCGATCTCGGACTCCTGCCCGACCGACGTCAGCATCATGATGGGCGTCCGCGCGTATGCAGGCCGGGCACGAAGTTGCTCGAGCACCTCGAATCCGTTCAGGCCCGGCATATTCACGTCGAGAATCACGAGCGCCACCCGGGTCTCGTCGGCCAGTCGAAGGGCCGTATTTCCGTCAGCCGCGTGCACCACATCCATGCCGTCGCGAGTCAGGCGGTGCTTGACCAGCGAGAGGATCATGGGATCGTCTTCCGCGACGAGGACGGTTCGCACCACCGATGCAGCATCGCCTTCGCCCGCCAGCACGACGTTCCGGCCTCCGACCTTACCCCGATAGAGCAGCTTGTCAGCCTCAGCGATTGCCGTGTCGAGCGTCGCGCCCGCCTCATGTGCAGCGATGCCCGCAGTGAATGTCAGGCGGGCGGTGGCGTCGCCGACGGGAAAGTCGTGCTGGCGGATCTTTTCGAGCACTCCGCTCAGGACGGTGCCGGCAACCGAACGTTCGGTGTCGGGCATCAACACCACGAACTCATCGCCGCCCCAGCGGCCAAGCACATCGGTGCGCCGCAGGGTGTCCAGCAGGACCTGCGCAAAGCCCTTCAGCGCGGCGTCGCCCCCGGTGTGCCCGTGCGCGTCGTTCAGCGTCTTGAAGCCGTCGAGATCCACAACGGCGACGGCCAGCGGCGAACGGGCACGATCAGCGGCCGCGACCAGTCGCGCATGTGCGTCGCGTACGCCGGCACGATTGGCAAGTCCGGTCAGGTTGTCGCGTTGCGATTCACGCTCCGCTCTCCCGGCGCGCCGGAGCAATGCATCGGCGGCCGCCGCCAGCACGTCGGTATCCACGGGCTTGGCGAGGTAGGAGTCGCATCCGAGCGCGTAGCACTCGGTCCGGACCTGCGCGCTCTTCAGCGCAGAAACGACGATGATCGGAATCGTGGCGGTGCGGGCCTGTTCGCGGAGCCGCAGGAGAAAGTTGCGCCCGTCGCCGTCCGGCAGGACGATGTCAACGATGGCGAGCGCCACGGTGTCGTTCTCGAGGTACCACTCCGCCGCCGCCATCGTCGGCGCCGTGACCACGCGTCGGTTGGGTGCCGCCAGCGCGCGCTGCAAGAGCACCAGCGAGATCGGATCGTCCTCCACGACGAGCACCAGGCTTGGGGTTGCTCCGTCGCTCCCGGCGACGGTCACGCCCTGCAACACCTCCAGAAGGGTGTCGAGCGTCCCAGCCAGGTTTTCCTGCGAGGCCTCTTCCACCGCGGTGGCCGCTTCGGTGATCTGCGGGTACCCGAAGGTGGTGCCCGATCCGCGCAGCACGTGCGCAATCCGCCGGATCGAGGCTGCAGCGGACTCGGCGTCAACCGCGAGTTCCGCCTTCGCGCGCGCGAGCGCCGCCGAGCGCGTGGCAAGAGTCGCGATGTACGCCTGTGCGGCTTCATCCATTGGGCTGGCCCCGCGTCACCTACGTGGACCTGCGCGGATCAAACAGGATGCTGAATACCGAGCCCTTTCCCGGCTCGCTGTGCAGAACAATGTCGAATCCGAGGTGGCGCGACAACGCACGCGAGATGGAAAGGCCGAGCCCCGAACCGCCGAACTCCCGCGCGGTGCTGTTATCGGCCTGCAGGAACGCCTCAAAGATCGCTTCCTGGCGATCAAGCGGGATCCCGATTCCGGTATCGATCACGTCGAGCCTGGTCGGAAGGTTCTGTCCCGGCGCCGCAACCACGCGGATCGTGACGCTCCCGGCCTTGGTGAACTTCACCGCGTTCGTCACCAGGTTGATCACCACCTGTTTTAGCCGTGCGCGATCGGTGGTGAGCGGCGCGAGGCCGGCGGGGACGTCTACCACGACCTGCAACCGCCGGTCGCGAACCATCGGCTCGAGCAGCGCCGTGGTTTCGTTCACGATCTCCTCTATGGACGCTGGCACGGCTTCGAACTCCATTGCGCCCGATTCGACCCTGGACAGGTCGAGCACATCGTTGATCAGCCCCAGCAGGTGGCGCCCGTTATCATCGATCCGTGACAGGTGGGTGAGCTGCTGCGGCGACAGCCGGTTTTCCTTGTTCTTGAGCAACAGGCTCGCAAACCCGATCACCGAATTGAGGGGTGTGCGCAGCTCGTGGCTCATGTTGGCGAGGAAGGCGCTCTTGGCCTGGTTGGCCCGGATCGCTTCATCACGGGCCATTTCGAGTTGTCGCTGCGTGCGCTGGAGGTCCGAGACGTCACGAGCCGTGGCGCACATCAGTCCGGTCGCCGGGTCGGGCGTGACGCGCCAAACCAGCGGACGATAACTGCCGTCCGCCGTGCGGAATCGCGTTTCGAAGTCGATCACCACGTCGCCCTGCCCCAGGCGTTCGAGCTGCGCGAGCGTGGCGGGGGCGTCGTCCGGGTGGATGAACCAAACGAAGGGCTTCTGAAGAAGCTGCTCGTTGGTAAACCCGAGCACGCGCGAGAACGCCGGGTTCAACATCCGGAAGTACCCATCCTTGCCGGCTGTGCAGATCAGGTCCTGCGCCATGGCGAACAGGCGGTCGCGTTCCTGCTGGTCACGGCGACGGTCCGCGATCGCGTTTCGCAGCATGGTGTTGCGTCGCCGAAGCTCGAGCTGGTCGGATGCCTGGACGGCGAGGAGTCCCAGCATCTCCCGCTGCTCAGTCGTCAGACCGCGCGGCGTCTGGTCGATCGCGCAGAGCGTGCCAAGGACCAGTCCATCAGGGGTGCGCAGTGGTGCGCCCGCGTAGAACCGGATCTTGGGGGGACCCGTCACGAGCGGATTGTCCACGAATCGTTCGTCGGCGAGCGCATCGTGCACCTCGAGCGGCGCCTCCGCGAGCACCACGTGCGAGCAGAACGCCAAGTCCCGAGACGTTTCGGGTACGTCGAGCCCGTACCGCGACTTGAACCATTGCCGATCGGTGTCCACCAGAGAAATGAGCGCGATGGGCGCGCCAGCGATGTGCGCGGCGAGCTTCGTTATGGCGTCAAATGCCGGCTCCGGCGCCGTGTCGAGGATCTGGTAGCTGTGGAGTGCCTCGATGCGCTCCGGTTCGTTCGCAGGGATCGCGGCGGGTTTCATTGGCCGAGCTGACGCTGGATGGTCGCGATGAGCGCGGCGTCGTCGACGATCGGCTTGGATACGTAGTCGTCGAACCCCATGGCGAGAAAACGTTCCCGATCGCCGGCCATCGCGTGGGCGGTCAACGCGATGATTGGACGCGCACCGAACCAGGGAGCGGCACGCAGCCGAACGAGGACCTCAGGTCCGTCCATCTCAGGAAGCGAGATGTCCAGGAGCACCAGGTCGGCTGGTGTCGCCTCGAGCCCGGTGAGCGCCGCAAGTCCACTGTCGTACTCGTCGAGCACGAAGTGATCCTCGAGCATCGCGCAGAGGAGGAGGCGATTGTCCGGGTTGTCTTCCACCATGGCGACGCGCTTCATGGCTGACCGGTACCGAAATGACCCTCTGCGGCGGCCATCGCCACCTCGAGCCGGGCTACGAGCGCGGGGATCTCCTCCGCCCGTGCTCCCAGCGCTGCCTGCTCGATCTCGGTTGCGCACCGCAGGACCGCAAGCGCGCCAACGTTACCGGCGCTTCCGCGAATGGAATGCACCGCACGTGCCACCGCCTGGAGATCGTCCGCCGCCACGCCGCCGCGGACGTCGGTCATGCGGAGGCGCGCCGTCTCGATGAAAAGCGTGGAAACCCGTCGCACGAGGTCGTCGCCGCCAAGCCTTCTCACTCGGGCGACAGCCTCGCTGTCAAACTCCATATTGTGAGCGTCGTTCATCTGGAAAAGGTACAGCCTGCGGAGGGCTCACGGCGCGGAAATTCCCTCTGACGGTCCGTCCGCGGACTACTCGTGGGTTGCACCCGCGCGAGGTATTATTGGCCATGTCCACGCGAAACCGCGTCGCGCTATTGCTGACCGCGCTGTCGATCGTCCTGCTGATTCCCGGGCTGGTCAAGCCGATCCTGACCATCGCCGCATCGATGGAGATGTTTGGCGTCAGGCGGGAGTTGTTCACCGAGACGCGCAGCATACTCGGCGCCATCCGGACCCTGCACGATTCGGGCAACGATTTCGTGGCCGGGCTCATCCTGTTCTTCAGCGTGCTGGTGCCCTTGGTGAAGGCGTCACTGCTTGCGCCGGTGTTCCTGATGCGAGACCACGCGCGCAGGTATCAACTGTTCGTGTTCATCGGTTCCATCAGCAAGTGGTCGATGGCCGACGTGTTCGCGGTCGGCATCTTCATCGCGCTGCTGGCCGCCAAGGCAACGGACAACATGACAGGCGTGGCGGGGCAGGGTTTCTATTACTTCGCGGCATACTGCATCGTTTCGAACGCCGCGTTTCAGGTGCTGCGAATCGAGCCGCCGGTTGAACGGACGCCGACGGCGGTCGCTGCGGAACCGGGCCCGGCAGCGGCGCGCGGGGGAACGACCGCTACTTCTTGATGGCGACCTTGAACTTCGCGACCGGCGCGTTGTTGAGGTTCACCATGCCTTCCATAGCTCCATCGGCGCCCAAGGTCGCGTCATGCTCGAGCTTCCCCTGCGTAGTCTCCACGCGGAAGCGGACCTTTACACCTTCGCGCACGACGTTTGAGATCGGACCGGTTCCCTGGCCGGGTACGAACGCCGAGCCGGTGATGCCGCTCGGCCCCTGTGTGAACGTGTAAGTCACGGGGAGCACCAGCGAGCTGTCGGGAAGGGGAATTGTCGCTGTTCCCGTCCATGTTCCGATCAGCGACGACTGGTTTCGCTGCCCGGGCGCAGCTTGCTGCGCCGCGGCTGCCACGCTCGACACCAGCAGTAACATCGCCGCTAGCAACGGGCGGATCGAACGTTTGATCATTGATTGAGCGAGAGAGTGTGTCCCGGCCGAGCCGGCGAACCCGAAGATTGTACCCCGCATCAGCGCCGCCGCTCCGCTATCGGCCCCTGACCCAGGCCACGATCAGGCCGCAGCGCCCGGCGTCACCGGCCGTGGCGTTGAGTTCGGGAGGGATCACCGCTGGCCCGCTGTAAAACTCCACCGCGATGAGTTCCTGCAGGTTGATCGACTTCAGGTCGAAATTGTCGGGCATTCGATTGTCGTTGACCACGATTCCCATCCGGCAGATCTCGTTTTCCACCCCCGCGCTGAAGGTCTGCCGCAGTCCGCGCCGATTCACGAGGGCCACGTCGCCCCCGCCCACGTCGCGCAGGTCGCCACCACTGACGCGGGCAAACAACTGCGGCGTCGCCGTCGCGTTGAACTTCGCCAGGTCCGCAGTGGTGAAGAACTTGCCACCCCCCTTCTTGGTGCTGCGCCGGACGAAAGCGGCCGGAAGGTCGGAGGCAACCTCCGGCGTGGTTGAGGCAGCTTGCGCCGTGAGGTCCACAGGCGCGGAGAGGGCGAACGCGAATGCGATCGCGAGAGTCGCAGGCAGGCGAGGCATGCCGAAGAATATAGGCCAACCGGATGCCACCCCGCACGACTCGCCCCACGCCCACGCTCCTCGTCACATCCGTGGCGCTCGCGCGGCGCCTGCGCGGGCAATATTCCGTTCGTGTTGAACCGACTCATCTTCGCAATCGCGGCCTGTGCCGCGGCCACAGCCGCCGCCCAGACGCCATCCGCACCAGGCGCGTTCTCCGGCCATGCTGCCGCCGACTCCGCCACCGCTGCCCGCGCGGCCTGGCGCCGCGCAACCACTGCGCTGCAGGCTGGCGACCTTGCCACGGCGCGCGCTGAGGCCAATCGCGCAGCCAACGCCTGGCCAGCTCAGGAAGCGTATCTCTGGGGCCGCGTTGTACTCGCGGCGCGCGCGGGCGACACCAGCGGCGTAGTCTCGGCGCTCGACGCATACGCCGACGTCGGCATCGGTCGTGACCTTGGCAGCGAACCTTCCCTCAAGGCGCTCATTGCGTCGCCGCAACTTCAGGCCAGCCGGGCACGGCACACCGCTAACCGTGCACCACTCGCACGCAGCACCGTGAGAGCAACGCTCCCGGATTCCACATTCTGGCCCGAAGGCGCGGCGCACGATCCGCGCAGCGGCGCGTTCTACGTCGCCAGCGTCCGGCACCGTACCATCGCCGAATGGCGAAACGGAAGAACACGCGAGCTGCTGACGCGCGGCGACACAAACCTGGGCGCACTCCTGGCCGTCCGCGTGGACACGGCACGAGGCGTTTTGTGGGCCACCACATCGGGAATCCCGCAGCAGGCGAACTTCGCCCCAGCCGACACTGCTGTCGCCGCGCTCCTCCGGATTCGCATCGCCGACGGCGGCATCGAGCGGCGCTGGGACCTGCCCGTTGCACCCGGCGGTCATGTGCTTGGCGATGTCGCCATCGGCCCTCAGGGCGATATCTACATCAGCGATTCGCAGCATCCGGTGCTCTATCGGCTCGGGCCCGCTGCCGATTCACTCACGCCACTACGCCATCCGCTCTTCCGTTCGCTGCAGGGCATCGCGCCCACAGGAGATCCGAACATCATCTATGTGGCCGACTACTCGCACGGCATTCTCCGCGTGAACCTCGCGACCGGCGTAGTTGCGCGCGTGGACGATGCACCACACTCCACATCACTCGGCGTTGACGGCCTCACCTGGCACCGAGGTGCCCTCATCGCAGTCCAGAATGGCACGGCTCCCGCGCGCGTGATGCGGTTTACCCTCGACGCGGCGGGCACTCGCATCACTCGCGCCGAAGTGCTCGATCGCAACAGCGCCGTTGCCGACGAGCCGACGGTAGGCACGATGGTGGGTGACGAGTTCGTCTACGTCGCCAACAGTCAGTGGGAGAAGCATGATGCAGCCGGGAAGCCACGATTAAACGCCACACTGTCCCGTCCTATGCTCCTCGCCCTTCCGATTCCACGCTGACCTCAGGTGCGGCCGTCCGCGGTTCAGGTCGTTGCGCTAATTCGGAAAGGCACGGTCAGCGTCGCCATCGCGCCGCCGCCGGGCACGTCGGCCAGCGTCAGCGTGGCCCCCGCTCCATAGAGTCGCGAGATCCGCTCTCGCAGGTTGGAGATGCCGATGCCGGTGCCGCTGCGTGCGTTCGGCGCCGATGGACCGGGGCCATTGTCGCGCACGAAAAGACGCAGCGTGGTGCCTTCCACGGCGGAGCCGATCGTGATGCGCCCGTCGCCCGTGAGGCGCGACGTGCCGTGCACAATCGCGTTCTCCACCAGCGGCTGCAGAGCGAGCGCCGGCACCAGCGCCTCGTTCGTCACCGGATCAACTTCCCACGCAATAGTGAGCCGATCATTGAACCGCACCTGCTCGATGCCGAGGTACTGCGTCACCAACTCGAGCTCACGGCGCAGCGTCACTTCCTGATCGGATGAGAGCGCCAGCGTACTCCGCAGCAGATCGGCGAGGCGCACCACCATCCGCTCCGCATCCTTCGGCTGCTTGCCGATGAGTGTCACCACCGAGTTGAGCGCGTTGAACAGAAAGTGCGGATTGAGCTGCGCACGGAGCGCATGCAACTGTGCGGCAGAAAGGTCTTCGCTTAGTTGCGCCGCGCGCGCCGACTCTGCCCGCCAGGCGTCGTACCACCGCAGTGCGGCGTGTGCACCGACGATCGCCCAGAACGTGACGACATACACCGCGCCGCTCGTCCGCATTCCGACGGCAATGGTGCTCGTGAATCCGAAGGATGGGCCCAGCGCGTAGAGGCGCGTCACACCGGCCGCCACGAAGATCTGCGCAACCACAATGAGCGCACAGAGCGGCAGGAGCATCGCCAGCGCGCGTCGCCAACCCTCGCGATCGAGGGGGACTCGGTCGAGTAGCGCAAACACGATCAGCGACCACCCGCCCCAGGCCATCCACATCAGGAGTTGCGCGCCGAGCTTCTCGACAAACGTCAGCGTGGGATTGTAGAGCACGCTGACGACGTGCATGCCGTACGCCGCAACGAATGCCGGCGCGAGCCAAAAGAGGATGAGGAGGTGTCGCCCGCGAACGGGGCGCCCGGCGGTCACGCTATGCCATTCCGGCGAGGCGCTGCGCCACCTGCTCGCGATAGCTCCGGCTCACCCGCAGCTGTGTGTTGTCCTTGAGGATCATCACCTGATCCCCACCAAACCAGGGCTGAAGTTCCTTCATCGCGTCCACAGCGACGATCGTCCTTCGATGGATGCGCACGAACTGCCGCGGGTCGAGTCGCGACTCAATGCTGGTCAGGGTCTCGCGTACTTCGTGAATCTCTTTGCCGGCGTGCAGGAGCACATAGTTGCCCGACGATTCTATCCACTGCACATCGGCGAGTTTCACGAGAATCGTGCGTTGGTTCTTTTTCACCACCACACGATCGGCCCAGCGTTTGCCGCCATCGCCGGAGCCCACGGCCGCCGGCGCACTGCCGGCGCCAACCTGCAGCAACAATCGCGCCAGACGGTCCGACTCGCGAGCCACCGTGCGAATCGTGTGGGCCTTCGACGCCCGATCCCAGGCGGCCTTGAACCGCGCTTCATCGAAGGGCTTCAACAGGTAGTCCACTGCCGAGACGTCGAAGGCGCGGATAGCGTGCTGGTCGTAGGCGGTGACGAAGACCGTGGGGGGCATCTTGTCGGTGCCGATCGCGTCGAGCACCTCGAATCCGCCGAGCCCCGGCATCTGGATATCGAGGAAGACGACCGACGGCTCCCATGCACGAATCGCCTCGACGGCCTCTTCGCCGTTCGGAGCTTCGCGCAGCTCCGCATCGGGAGCAATAGCGGCGACGAACGTGGCAAGCCGTTCGCGGGCGAGCGGTTCGTCGTCAACCACAAGGACACGGGGATTCATTGCCCCAATATTGCGCCACTCGGCGGTTGGTGGGACGGGTTGCACGTCGGTTTGTGACGGGCCGTGCGCCGGGCGGGGCAGGGCGTATCTTTTTGGCTTCACCCCCACGACTCCAATGGCCCCCATTCTCGCTTCGCTTCGCCGCGCCGGCTTCGTTCTGGCCACGCTCCCCGCATTGGCAGCAGCGCAATCCGCGCCCGGCGAATGGGCCCACTACCATCGCGACCTCGCCGCTACGAGGTTCGCGCCGCTCGACCAGATCACGCGCGAAAATGTCGGCCGGCTCGCGGTGGCCTGGACCTGGGCGCCCGACACCAGCGCCACCCCCGAATACAAGAATGAGAACACGCCATTGATGGTAGGCGGTGTGCTCTACGTGTCCACGGGCGCACAGCGCAACGTCGTCGCGATCGATGCCGCTACGGGTGCCGAGAAATGGCGGTGGGTGTTCGAAGAATCGCCGACACGTTTTCGGTATTCGCCGCGCACGGGCGCAGGACGCGGAGTCTCGTACTGGACCGATGGTCGCAACGCACGGATCTTCGTCGTCACGCCCGGCTATCGCCTCGTTGCGCTCGATGCGAAGACGGGCAAGCCGGTCGAGACGTTTGGCGAGAAAGGGTTCGTGGACCTCAAGGCGAATATCGGAGTGCCGCTGAGCCTCGACAGTGCAGAGATCGGCAACAGCTCACCGCCGCTGGTCTTCGAAAATGTCGTGGTCATTCCGCCGGCGCTGCGCGAAGGAAGCCGACCCTCTTCATACAGGAACGTGCCCGGACGCGTGATGGCGTTCGACGCCCGCACGGGCGCGCTCAAGTGGCGATTCAATACGATCCCCAGCAAAGGCGAGCTCGGCTACGACACCTGGCTCGAGGGTTCGGCGGACTATACCGGCAACACCGGAGTCTGGGCGCCGATGGCGCTCGATGCCAAGCGGGGCTACCTCTACCTCCCCGTCGAGGCTGCCACTGGCGACTACTACGGCGGCCACCGCCCCGGGAACAATCTGTTTTCCTCGTCGCTTGTGGCGCTGAACATTCGCAACGGCAAACGGATCTGGCACCAGCAGATTGTGCATCACGACATCTGGGATCGCGACAACCCCACAGCGCCGATTGTTTTTGATCTCACCGTGGACGGCCGGCGGGTTGAAGCCGTCGGGCAGATCACCAAGCAGAACTGGGTGTACGTGTATGATCGCGTGACAGGAAAGCCCGTGTGGCCGATCGAAGAGCGGCCGGTGCCTGCATCGGATGTGCCCGGCGAGTGGACATCGCCCACGCAGCCGCACCCCACCAAGCCGCCGCCGTTCGATCTGCAGGGCGTGACGCAGAACGACTTGATCGATTTCACTCCGGCCCTTCGGGCGGCAGCGATTGAAGCGGTGAAGAACGTGCGCCTTGGTTCGCTCTGGCAGCCACCGTCGTTGGCGAACGCACCCGATGGCACGCGAGGCACGATCTCGGTGCCCGGCTCGGTGGGCGGTGCCAATTGGGAACACGGCTCGTTTGATCCGGACACCAAGACGCTCTTCGTCGGCTCATTCACCAACCCGTCGAACTTTGCGCTCGAACACGACTCGGCGCGTTCTGACATGCGCTATGTGGGCGGCGCGGGACGAGTGCCAACCGTGAGCGGCCTCCCGCTGCTCAAGCCTCCGTACAATCGCATCACCGCGATTGACATGAACAGGGGAGAGATTCTTTGGCAGGTGCCCGGAGGCGACACGCCCGACGCTATCAAGAACAACCCCGCGCTGCAGGGACTGAACATTCCGAACACGGGCGCGCGAACGCGTCCCGCCGTGATGGCGACCAAGACGCTCCTGTTTGCCGTGGAAGGATGGGGCAGCAGGCCCGTGCTTCACGTCCACGACAAGAAGACGGGCGAACGCGTGGCTGACATCCCGCTGCCAGGCTCGGTCGGTGGCTCGCCGATGAGTTACGCCGTGGGCGGTAAGCAGTACATCGCCTTCTGGGTGGGTCGGCAGGGAATGCCGGCGCGGCTCGTCGCGCTCGCTGTGGACGGTGGGCGCTAGGCGCCCACCGCCCGTGCGGGCGTTCAGCTCTTCGCGCGCGTCCCCTTCACCGGCTGCGGTCCACCGCCCGGCATTTCGCCGCCGCCAATCTGCCGCGCCATGGTGCCCGTGAGCGAGTCGCCGTTCACGTCGAGCAGCCACGTGGACACCGATTCACGCACCGACTCTTCGCCGTTCATGTTCATTCGCACCTGCGATCGATACACGAACGTCACCTGCCCGGGAGCGATCTTCGTTGCGAGGCGCATGTCCGGACGCTGAGCCATGCCTTCCGGCGGCACCGTCTTGACCGTCGCGATCAGCGAATCGCCCTGCGCCACCACCGTCATCCGCGCCTTCGCCATGATCGGCACCGGACCGTCATTGTCGACACGCATGCCGGCGGCGTATTCAATGTCCCAGGCACCGACGAGGGGGTGCGACTGGGCCTGAACCGCAATTGGGACGGCGACGAGCAGGGCTGCGATCGTACGACCGAGCATTTTTTGAGTTCTCCAGGGGGTTGGAGGTGCGATTCGTTTGTCACATCGCAGCCCCCGTACAGTTGCCACGCGCTTCCCCGCGCCGTTCTGCGCGGCCCGGTGCCGGCCGTTCTACGCCGTCATCGCCGCGCGGAACGCCGGGTAAAATGTCGTCATCTCTGCCGCTGTGCCGAGCGTGACGCGAAGGAAGTTGGGCATCGCGCCGAATTCCCGGCCCACCAGAATGCGCTTGGCCGCGAGTGCGCCGATCACTGGTGACACCGGACGGCCGAGATCCACCATTACAAAGTTTCCGTGCGGCTCAGCGCAGCTGAGCCCCAACTTCTTCATCTCGGCCACGAAGCGCGTGCGCTCGATTGCATTCTTGCGGGCGACTTCCCTGGTGTAGGCGACATCCTTCACCGACGCGAGCGCGGCGTTGGCCGCGAGACCCGTGACTGCATAGTCCACGGTGAACGGTGCGATGCGTGCAATGAGTTCCGGCTTGGCGATCGCGTACCCGATGCGCATGCCCGCCATGCCGTGAATCTTCGAGAAAGTCTTGGCGACGATGACGTTGCGTCCTTCCTTCACATACTTGACTGCCGATTCATAGCCGGGATCCGACACGAACTCGGCGTACGCCTCGTCGAAGAGCACCGTTGCGGACTCCGGAACGCGCGCCATGAAGAACGCGACTTCATCCTTGCGGTTGATCGTGCCACTCGGGTTGTTCGGGTTGCAGACGTAAATCAGCCCCGTGGACAGGTTGGTCGTCCGTGCCATTCGCGGAAGGTCGTGCGCGTAGTCGTCAGTCAGGCTGAGGCGCGTGGCCTCGGCCTTGCTGTTTGCGGCGTATTGGATGACCGCTTCATAGGCAGGATTGGCAACGATCAGCGTCTTGCCATCGGCGAGAAAGACGTCATCGCAGGCCTTGAGGATTTCGGTGGAGCCAGCGCCGATGCGGATATGGTCGCGCGTGACACCGTGATGCGCGGCGAGGGCATCGCGCAATGAATCGTACGTCTCTTCAACGTGGTATCGGCTGACCAGCGCATCCTTTGCCGCGCGGATCGCCGCGAGTGCCCGCGGCGACGGACCGTACGGACTCTCGTTGTAGTTGAGGAGGAGGTCGCGCGGCGGAGCGGCGGCCGTTGGGCGCGCACCGGCCTGTTGTTCATTTTCGGCTGGTAGCGCGAAAAGCGGCCGTGCGCCGCCAACGGCGGCAGTCACGCCAAGGGCGGCAAGGAAATCGCGTCGGGATGTTGCTGCCATACTGGGAAGATACCGATTTCCGGTATCGGCTGCTGCTCAGCGCCTGATCGGCAGGGGTCTCGGCCGGAGGGGAATCATCATCAATCAAAAACAAGAGCATCAACCAGGTAAATCATACCAGTTGGAATGATTCATTTGGTTAATGCTCTAGTTATTGCTGGATGATACAACCGATAGAGCCGAGACCCGTCCGCGACGAACCAGCCTGGAGCCGGACCTTACGAGGTGAGCGTGACGCTCACCGGACAGTGGTCACTGCCCATCACCTTGGAGTGAATCTCTGCTCGTGCAATGCGCTTGGCCAGCACTTTCGACACGAGCACGTAGTCGATTCTCCAGCCGACGTTCCGCGCTCGGCAGTTTGCGCGTTGGCTCCACCACGAGTAGTGCCCGTTGCCATTGTGGAACATTCGGAACGTGTCAACAAAGCCGGCGTCCACAAACGACTGGAATCCAGCCCGCTCTTCCTTGGTGAATCCTTTGTTGCCGACGTTCGACTTCGGGTTCGCCAGGTCGAGTTCCGTGTGCGCAACGTTCAAGTCGCCGCAGAAGATCACGGGCTTCTTCTTCTCGAGTGCCTTGCAATGGGCGAGAAAGGCCGGATCCCAGTGCTTGAACCGCAGCCGCAGGCGGCTCAGGTCGTCCTTGGCGTTGGGCGTGTACACCGTCACCACGTAGAACTTCTCGAACTCTGCGGATATCACCCGGCCTTCGTCCGCGCTGTCCCGACCTTCGGAGTCGGTGAACTTGAACTTCTTCGAGATGGCCTTGCTGAACCCGAATTGGACGGACAGCGGCTTCACGCGTGAAAAAATGGCCGTCCCCGAGTAGCCCTTGGTGGACGCCGAGTTCCAGTACTCCTCGTAGTCGGGCAAATCCACTTCGGCCTGCCCCTGCTCAGCCTTGGTCTCCTGAAGGCACAACACGTCGGGTCTGTGAGACTTGATGAGTTTCTGCAGCTCACCCTTCCTGAGCACTGCGCGGATTCCGTTGACGTTCCAGGAGTAGATCTTCATGCTGTATCCGGGTGTAGGCCGAGGCAAGATAGCGACAACGGCGCTTGTCCCGGAGACGCGAATCTCCCGCCGAGTGTAAGTTTTTGGAGGCGCTCACTCCGACGCATGACTCAAGCCGACGCGAACCGTTCAGGGCAATCCACCGGCGAGATCACCAGGCTGCTTGGCCTGGCGTCGCGCGGCAACACGCAAGCCTTCAACGATCTGGTGCCACTCGTGTACGACGAGTTGCACGCGATTGCCGCGAGTCGCTTGAACGCGGAGGATGGCGGTCACACGCTCACGCCCACGGCACTCGTCCACGAGGCATACCTGCAGTTGGTGGAGCAGGATCGCACCGAGTGGCAGAGCCGGGCGCACTTTTTTGCCGTTGCCGCCATGGCGATGCGCCGTATTCTGGTCACGCACGCGCGCACCCGGGCGAGACAAAAGCGCGGCGCAGGCGTCGTGCCCATGGACCTCGACACCGCCGAACGCATGGGTGTCACTGCGATGATCGCCGACGAGCAGTCCGACCAACTTATTGCACTCGACTCGGCGCTCACCGACCTGAAGGCGTTCAACGAAAGCGGCGCGAGCGTCGTGGAATACCGCTTCTTCGGCGGCCTGCAGTTCAAGGAGATTGCTGAGGTGCTGGGCGTCTCGGAGATCACGGCGCGCCGGCGGTGGACTGTCGCGCGCGCCTGGCTCAAGCGCGAAATGGTCAGATGAATCGCGAACGGTGGCAGCGTATCGAGGAGGCGTTCCACGGAGCGATTGACCGTCCAGCCTCAGAGCGGGAAGCGTTTGTTGAAGAGGCCTGCGGTGGCGACGCCGCGCTCTGCGACGAAGTAATCGCAATGCTGCGCGACGCGGATGCGGATCCCGGGTTTCTCTCCCCGCTTGTCAACCTGAGCGAGTCCGTGCCGGCGCCGGCCGGTGGGACGGTCGAGCGCATTGGACCGTATCGCGTCGTCCGCGAGATCGGTGCGGGGGGCATGGGCGTCGTTTATCTCGCCATCCATGAAGGCGAGGGCTTCGAACGGCCGGTCGCGTTGAAGGTCATTCGCCGTGGCCTCGACACAGGCGATCTCCTCCGGCGCTTCCAGCTCGAGCGCCGCATCCTCGCCTCGCTGCAACACGCCAACATCGCGAGGCTGACCGACGCCGGGCAGACGGCAGATGGGCGCCCGTTTCTGGTGATGGACTTTGTCGAGGGTGAACCCATAGATGTGTTCGCGGACCGCGCCCAACTCGACATCGCCGGCCGGTTGCGACTGTTTCAGTCCGTGTGCGGCGCCGTACAGCATGCGCACGCCAACCTCGTCGTCCATCGTGACATCAAGCCGGCCAACGTTCTCGTCCGCCCCGACGGAGAGCCCGTGCTGCTCGACTTCGGGATCGGCAAGTTGCTCGATTTGCCTGAGAGTCAGCCGGCGAGCAGCACGCAAACCGGTGCGCGCGCCTTTACGCCAGAGTACGCGGCGCCCGAGCAGATTCGCGGCGAGCCGGCGAGCACCCGCACGGACGTGTATGGTCTTGGACTCCTGCTGTATCGCGTGCTGACCGGCCGGCGGCCCTTCGACGCCGCGTCCGGGTTCGAATACGAGGAGCAGGTGCTCAAGAGCGAACCGCCGAAGCCGAGCACTCATGGCGCTCGTGCGCTCGCGGGTGACCTCGACACCATCATCCTCAAGGCGCTCCGCAAGGAGCCGGAGCGCCGGTACGCATCCGTGGCCGCACTGTCCGACGATGTGCAGCGCCACCTGGATGGTCTCCCGGTGCGGGCGCGCGGCGATTCGTTTGGCTATGTCGCGGGCAAGTTTGTTCGACGCCATCGCCTGGCGCTCGGCGCGGCAGCCGTGGTGTTCATGTCGCTCGTTGCCGCGACTACGTATTCAGCGGTTCAGGCGCGTGCGGTGGCGCGCGAACGTGACAAGGCCCGTGCGGTACAGTCGTTCCTCCTCGAGATGTTCGGAGCCAGCGGCGGGCGCAACGATTCCATGTCGGTACGCCAGTTGCTCGACGCACAGACGCAGGTCGTGCCCATCGCGTACGCGAGCGACGCGGAACTGCGCGCGCAGATGCTCTCGGTGGTGGCCGAAGGCTATGACCGGCTCGGCGCATTGGCGCCAGCGGAATCGTTGGCCCGCGCATCGCTGGCGCTCAGCCAAAGTTCCCTCGCCCCGGGCAGTCCGGAAATCGCCGCCGCGACAGGCTTCCTCGGCTGGGTCCTGCACGAACGCGGCAAATCGAAGGAAGGCGAAGCCTTGTTGCGCGAAGCGTTGGCCATGTGGCCGCGCGCACGGCCCGCGAATCCGGGGCTGCACGCGCGAGCGCTCAATGACCTCGGAGTGATCCGCGAGGCGAGCGGTGCGTACGCCGAAGCGGATACGCTCTACCGCCAGTCGCTGGCGATGCGCCGCAAGATCGGTGGAAGCGCCGATCTCGGCGTGGCGGTAACCGGAAGCAACCTGTCTGTAATCCTGTACCGAACGGGCGACTTCGAGGGCGCGGTCGTGGAGGCCGAGTCCGCGTTGGCGGTGATGCGCCGTCGCGTGGGGCCCGACCATCAGCGATCCACGCTGATTCAAGGTAACCTGGCGGCCTTTCGCGTTGGCATGGGCGATTTGAACGGCGCCGAAGCGGAGTATCGCCAGCTGGTTGAGCGGCAGACCCGCGTACAGGGCCGCGGCAGTCCGGTTACGCTGGGAGTGATGAACGGTCTCGCGACGGTGCTTCGGAACCAGGGCAAGTACGCGGCAGCTGAGTCGCTCTCGATCGAGACAGTGGCCGGACTAGAGGCGGCGTTCGGCAAAGAGCACGCGCGTGTGGCGAATGCCGTCACGATCCTCGGCACCATCTATTCGCTACAGCGCCGCCATCGGGAGGCGCGCCCCCTTCTGGAACGGTCGCTGGCGATTCAACGCAAGCTGCGCGGCAACGTGCACCGCGATGTGGCGATCGCCCTCGGGACGCTAGGTGCATTGCATGGCGATGCGGGCGATTGGGCGGCGGCCGAGCGGGTGCTTCGCGAGGCGGTGGACGTGTTTGAGAAGTCCGTCGGCGCGCAGCACGTCGAGACGGCGACTGCCCGCGTTCGTTTGGCACGCGCTGTGTATGCGCGCGGCGGCGCGGCCGAGGCGTTACCAATGTTCCAGCAGGCGCACGACGCGCTGGTTGCCGCCGGGGTCAAGCCGGAGACCGGTACATTTAAAGAGGTCCGGCTACGCATGGCGCATGCGCTGATTGCGCTGGACCGGCGCCGCGAGGCTGACTCCGTGGTCGCGCTGGTCGCCAGCCCTGATTCGGCGCATCGGGCGCTGATGGACTCGCTCAAGAGGCAGGGTCCAGGGGTCCGGGAGTAGCCGGCCGGCCGGTTCGCGGCCGCCCAAAAGGCAGGGGTGATCGTTTCCGCGGCGAAATGGCGCGTATTGGTGTGCCTACTTCCCGTTGGAGCACCCAATGCTGGTTCGTCTCTTGGTCCGTCCCCTTGGCTGCGTTGCGATCGCGGCAGCCGTTATCTCCTGCGGCGGTGGTGGTGCTGACGCCGGATCGGGCGGCACCCCCGGACCAACCACACCGACCACACCGACGGTTGCGACGGTGACGGTGACTCCGGCAACGAACACGCTGATCATCGGCGCAACGGCCCAACTCGCCGCGGCCGCGACGACTTCGGCTGGTACTGCGGTCAGCGGGCTGACCACTACGTGGAGCTCATCGGCGCAGGGCGTTGCGACGGTTTCCGGCACCGGTCTCGTGACGGCGGTAGCGGCCGGAACCGCAACAATCAGTGCGACGATGGGCGGCGTGAGCGGGACCGCGGCGCTGGTGGTGCAGGCGGCAGCCTTCACGCCACAGGCCGCGACGACCTTGAGCGGTACGCAGGCGTTTCAAACCGTCACCATCCCTGCGGGTGTGACGGTGACTGCGACATCGAATCTCGATCTTACGGTCGCGGGAGCTGCAACAATTGCGGGAACGCTGACCGGCGACTGCGTGCGGGTTCGCATGATCGGATCTGGCAGTCTCACCATTACGGGCACCGTGCGGAATACCTGCGCGACACAGATAGCCGATCCACCCGAAATGAAGTTGGTTGCCTCGACCGTTTCGGTAACGAACGCGCGACTCGAACCGGCAGGCGCGCTCACAGTCACGAACGATTCCACGATTACCGAAGCATCGATCGGTGGCGCGGGTGGCGCGTTGCGGTCGTCAGCAGGAACGCCCACGAACGCGATCGAACTCGCAAATCAGAGCGTGCAGTCGTGCCGGTTTGAGGGGGCGACGCTGGTAGGCGCTGCTGGCGCGCGTGGAGCCGACGGTACGACCCTTGGCGCTCCCGGGCGGAACGGCCAGAACGTGACCGTTTCCTGTCGTGGAAATCTCGTTATGACGGGAACGACTATTGAATCGGGCACGGGCGGACACGCCGGCTGGGCGATAGCTGACGGTGCAGCTCCCGTGGCAGTTGGCGGAGACGGCGGGAGTGGAGGTCGCATCGTCGTGCTATCGACAGGAAACATCTCGTTCGGAACCGGGGTGCGGATCAGCGCAGGTATTGCCGGGCCTGGCGGCTTGGCGTCTGCTACGGCCATTCCCAACGGTGGCTCCGCGACGGCTACCGGTGGCCGCGGCGGCGTCGGTTCACCGCCGGGCGGCAGTCCCATTGCGATCAAAGCTGGGGGCTCGATTTCATCCAGCGGGGCTGTTGTGCTTGACCCCCCACAAGGTGGTCAGGGCGGAAACGCGATCGCCACAGCGCGGGACGGCGCCGCCGCTGCCGGCGGGGTCCCGGCCCAGTCAGGAGGAGTGGCAACCGCGACTGGCGGAGCGGGAGGCAATCTTGCGGGTGCGATTGTGCTCACCAGCGGCGGTGGGTTTAGTGGATTCACATACACGCTCGGATCACGCGTGCCGCGGGCCGGATCCGGAGGCGACGCGGAAGCCACATCGGGAGCCGGCGGCTCAGGTGACGTACTGCGTCCGTTGGGCGGCGCCGGAGGAAACGCGACTGCGATCGGAGGGGCCGGAGGGAACGGCACATTGACGGACTGGCTGGCTCAGCCAATCGCTGATGGTGGCAGCGGTGGTGCGGCATCCTTGTTGCGCGGCGCGGGAGGGCGGGGCTTCTCTGACTGTGAGTCGGGGGGAGCCGTGCGCTCAGGCGGGCCGGGCGGCGACGGTGGATCGGCAAACGGCCGGGGAGGCGCTGCGGGGACTGGCGGTGTCCTCGTGGGCCTGGCTGGCACGATGCGGATAAATGGGTTTGGGATCGGTGGCGCCGGAGGTTCGGGAATCGGGCCGGGCGGAGGCGGACTTGCCGGCATTGACGGGAGCACCGGTGCGAAGAACATCAGTGAATCGTTCACCGCAGGCACCGACGGCGCAGTGTGCCCCGTCTCCCGGCTCACAACCACATGGACCGTCCCCGCCGGCGGCGATCCCAACGACCATTTCCTGTTCGTGCTGTTTCAGGGTCTCGCTACGCTGAACTTCAACCGCACGGGTAGCGCGTCGCTCGTTACGCCTACAAATGGAAACCGTGCCAGCGTGCTCGCGCCCACGCCGATCACCGTGACCGGCGCCTCGCCGTGGGTCACGCTCACCGGCACAATTTCCCCGACGGGTGCGGTCACTGCCACGGGAACGGGCACAGTTGCCGGATATGCCGGAACGCAGGTCCGCATGAGCGGCACCATCACCAACGGGGTGTTCACCGGCACCGTGGTGGCAGGCGATCAAACGCCGCAAACCTTACCGGGAGGCGGAATTACCTACTCGCTCACCGGGCCAGTGCGAGTGCCATAGCGTGTCCGTGCGGCCGGGGTCTCGGCCGGCGCGATAGCGCCGAGACCCGTCCGCCCAGCGCTCAGCCCCTTCGCCGCACCAGCGTGAGAATCGTGTACACCGCGCACGACTCGTCGTTCTGGTTCTTCACCTCGACGTCCCAGTGCACCACGCCCTGCGGAACGGTATCCGGTAGCTGTTCCTTCCACGTCTTCTGCTTGACGGTAAGCCGCACCTTGATCGTGTCGCCCGGATACACGGGCTTGGTGAAGCGCAGATTCTCCAGGCCGTAGTTCGCCATCACGGGCCCAAGCGCCGGATCCACAAAGAGGCCCGCCGCGGCGCTGATGATGAAATAGCCGTGCGCCACGCGCTTCTCGAACACGCCGTGCGCCTTGGCTTCGTCGTCATTCATGTGCGCGTAAAACACGTCGCCGGAAAGTGCGGCAAACTTCTCGACGTCATCGAGCGTGATCGTGCGCGTACCGGTGATCAGTGTGTCGCCGACCTCGAGTTCCTCGAAGTAGCGCCGGAAGGGATGCACGCCGCCGGTGTTCTGGTCGGCGCCCTGCAGGTACTCGCGCACCACGCGCGTGAGCGTCGACGGCGATCCCTGCAACGCCGTGCGCTGCATGTAATGCAGCACGCCGCGCACGCCGCCCATTTCCTCGCCGCCGCCCGCGCGACCGGGCCCGCCATGCACCAGCTGCGGCATGGGCGAGCCGTGACCGGTGCTCTCCTTGGCCGTGTGCCGGTTGGCCATCAGCAATCGGCCATGATACGCGGCAACACCGAGCGCCACTTTGCGCGCCGTCTCGTCGTTGGCAGTGAACACGGACCCGCAGAGCGAGCCGCGTCCCTTGCGAGCCAGCGCGATCGCGTCGTCCACGCTCTTGTATGGCATCACCGTGTTCACCGGCCCGAACGCTTCCACATCGTGCGGCTCGCTCGACGCGAACGGATCCTTGCTGCAGAAGAGCAGGGAAGGGAAGAATGCGCCCTTCGTCCGGTCCGCACCAACGACCTCGTAGTTGTCCATCGAGCCGTACACATGCTCGGCCACACCGGCAATTCGGTTCACGCTCTTCTGCACCTCGCTCACTTGCGGAGCGCCGGCGAGCGGACCCATCCGAACGCCGTCAACAGCCGGGTCACCCAACTTCACCGACGCCAAGCGCTTACTCAGTGCATTGAGCACGTCAGTGAGCATCGGCTCGGGCACAAAGGTGCGGCGAATGGCCGTGCACTTCTGCCCGGCCTTCGTCGTCATCTCGTTCGCGACTTCCTTGATGAAGAGATCGAACTCCTCGGTGCCGGGCGCCGCGTCGGGGCCGAGCATGGAGAAGTTGAGGGAGTCGGCTTCCTGGTTGAATCGGACGTTGTTGGAAAGGATCGCCTTGTTGGCCTTGAGCAGCTGGCCGGTGTATGCCGAACCGGTGAAGGCCACAGCGCACTGCTCATCGAGATGATCGAGGAGGTCGCCTGCGCTGCCGCAGAGCAATTGAATCGCTCCGGCAGGGAATATTCCGCTGGCAATCATCTCCGCGAAGACACTCTCGGTGAGGAAACTCGTGAGCGTCGCGGGCTTCACAATCGCGGGCACGCCCGCAAGCAGCGTGGGCGCAAGCTTCTCGAGCATTCCCCAGACGGGGAAGTTGAAGGCATTGATGTGCACGGCGACGCCTTCAATCGGCACACAGATGTGCTTGCCGATGAACGAGCCGCCCTTGGAGAGGGCCTCGGTGCTGCCCTCGACGTGGTAGGTCTCGTTCGGAAAGTCGCGGCGTCCGCGCGAGGCATAAGCAAACAGCGTGCCGATGCCGCCTTCGATGTCCACCCAGCCGTCGCGCTTCGTGGCGCCGGTCGCGGCCGAGACGCGATAGAACTCGTCCTTCTTCTCCATCAGGTGCTTGGCCATGGCCTTCAGCATCAGGGCGCGCTGGTGAAAGGTCATTGCGCGGAGCGTAGGGCCGCCCACTGCGCGCGCGTGCTCCACCATTCGCTTGAAGTCGATTCCGCCCGTGCTCGCGTCGGCGAACTGCACACCGGTCACTGCGTGGACGATCGGCGCGGTCTTGCCCGTGCCAGTTACCCATTCGCCGGAGACGTAGTTGAGGAGGCGGCGGGGTTGGGCGCCGGTGAGGTCGAGTGGGGTCGGCATATTCGGGTCAGGGAGTTGAAACGTTCACGAAGGAAGCTATCGCTCAGGCCGCGCCATCCATCCTTGGGTTGTGTCTCCAGGTGGCTTCAAGACCGGCGTGCAACAGCCGGATGCCACCTGGCGTCCACGCCATGTTGGCCGAAAACGCCTTGCGGGCCAACGACCGGGGGGGGGAAATTCGTGCGCAAAGGAGGGCCTGTGAAAATAGTGGTACTTGCTCCGTCTAGCGCGCTTGCCCGATTGCGACTGAGGCTTTCTCCCGACACCTTGGTTGAAGTGGTGACAGTAGGACAGTTGGAATCGGAACTACGATCCAGTACCGTCCGCGCCGTGATCCTCGACCCGACTCCCCTCTCGGAAGCGGGCTTTTCACACGTACTACGGATCCTTGCTGCGGCAGGCGTTCCAGTAGTCCTGCACACCACACTGGAGGGGCTTGATTTTCGGCGCCTAGTGGATGCTCACAAGGTCCTCACCCCCGAACTTGTCATTCGGGGAACTGATGACGATCTCGCATGGACACGCTTGGCGTTGACGAGCGTCACATCGTCAGTGCCGTCGCGGTCGCGCCAAGCGGTCCTCCCAGTGGCGGAAAAACTACCTGCCGGAATGAGGATCGCCATTCTAAGTCTTTTTTCGTGGACGGTAGTCCCCGAGAACGTCGCAGCGTACTGTAAAATGTGCGGTGCCGGCAGCACGTCCGTGCGCGACGTTCATTTCAAGGCCAATCTTGTTGCCCCGAGCCGGGTGCTGCAGATCGCTCGTCTCGGACACGCGTTTGATGATCTCGCGGCCGGAGCCGTTGCGCTGAACGAGCTTGCGTCACGCCACGGGTTCGGATCGCTCCGAAGTCTCGAACGTCAGCTCGGCAAATGTGCGCAGTGCTCGCCGCGTGCAGTGCGTCGCAGATTCGATCGCACCGAGTTTGCAGTGCGGCTTGCTAAAAGCCTGTGGAGATAGTCGCAGCGCAACGAAGGCGCGGTGAGCCTTGGACGGGATTCAGGTGCCGCTTCGGCTATTGAGTCAGCGCTGCGGGGCGCATGCGTGCAACAACCCCGGGAGAGTGACGGCTTCGCGGCGAAAGTGACGGATGCGCGGCGCTCTTGGAGTTGCTCGTCCAGCATGCTTCGCCAACCTTAGGAACGACCGCGCGATACTCTTGGTTCCCTTGAAATTCCGAACCAAACCACCTCTTGGGTAAGGAAGGTCCAGATGAACGGAAAATCCATTCGGTTCAAAGCCGTCGTAGTGCTTGCGTTCGGCGCAATCGGGCTCCTTGCCGACCCCGCTCCAGCTCAAGCAGCAAAGCTCGGATTCTGCGCTAACAACTGTCAGTACCTTGTGAACGGCTGTGAGGGAGGTGTGGGCGGCACTTGGTGCGCATTCTGGCAATGCACGAATTCATGGGCGTGCGACGTCGGAAATTGCGAGTATCCGGAACGTCGTATTAGATGCTGTGATGATCAAGGTGGCTGTCTCGAGGAGTAGCCAGGTGACGGTACCGCACAACAACCTGTGAGGGACAGTCAAGATGAGTAGCAAGCTGGAAGCCTTTTCGAATATCGCCCTAGTCGCAGCCGCCGTTACAGTGGCGGCTGCTCTGGGGTTTCGAGAATTCGGCCCGCCTCGCGCGGCGCCCAGCGGCCTGCGTGACGCGCGGGCACCGGTGCTGCTAGCCGACCCCACTGTCGCCGATTCGGTCGGCATTCGTGTCGGAGCCCCTCATGCGAAGGTAAGCGTTGTCGAGTTTGGAGACTTTCAGTGCCCTTACTGCAAACGGTTTGGGGAGGGCCTGCGCGCGGTTATGGCAGAATTTCCTGACGACGTAGCGTTTCGATACGTTCACTTTCCGCTTGACGGACATTCGCAAGCACGTCCGGCCGCGGCAGCTGCGGAGTGCGCATCGGCCCAGTCACGATTTCTTTCAATGCACGACGAGCTCTTCCGCAACCAAGCCCCACTTGGAGCCGGGCAGTGGGAGGAGCTGGCGAAGGCAGCGGAGGTTCCTGATCTCCCGCAGTTCAAGCGCTGTATGGAGGCCCCGGAGACAAGCACAAGGGTCGATGCGGACTTTTCTGTGGGCCGAGCGCTTGATGTGCGCGGAACTCCGACGGTGATCATCAACGGGTGGCGTTTCGACCAGTGGCCTGACGAGGCCGCGTTGCGCAAATTCGTACACGAGATCGTACAAGGAAGAGGTAAGTTTGACCCTAGCAAGTCATTCCAACCCGAATAGGAGTTGCACTTCGTGGCGCAGGTCCGTGTGGGCTGGCGAAGTCTCGTGTTCGCTATCGCATTTGTCTCCAGTCAGCTTGTTGAGGCGCAGCGCGGGCCGCCGTTAAGGACGTTGGGCGACGCGGTAGTTGCAACCCCGGAACGCTACGCTTCGGCCAGCAGCATCCGCGAACTCTCTGACGGGCGGGTGTTGCTGAACGATGTCGTCGGCCGCAAGGTCGTGTTGTTGGACACCTTGCTGCGCCTCCGCCGAATCGTTGCGGACACCACACATGCGACGCAACTCGCGTATGGCCGTGGACCCAGCGCTCTGTTTCCGTATCGCGGTGACTCCAGCATCCTCGTCTCGCCAAACGCGCTTGCGCTGCTTGTAATTGATCCTGCGGGGAGCATTGTGCGCGTGATGGCGGTTCCCCGGACGCAGGACCTTGTTGGCCTCTCTGGTGGGTCCAATGGCTTGCCCGGATTCGATCAGAACGGACGGCTGATCTATCGAAAGCCGCCAACGCAGAAGGGCGTGGTCGCCTTCGAGGCGGGGGAGTATCGGATTGTAAAGACTCGCCCGGAAGAGCTTCGCGACTCGACGCCGCTCGTTCGATTCGATCTCGACACTCGGCGACTCGATACTCTCACGTTCTTGGCCTTCGAGACTCCGGGAGCGCGCGAGTTCGTGCGCAACTGCTCGAAGTACATCGTGCCAGTTCTCAATCCATTCGCGATCGTGGACGACTGGGCCTTGCTTGCTGACGGGTCAGTGGCCGCCGTGCGCGGACGAGACTATCGCGTCGACTGGATCGGATCAGGGCGATCAGTTCGATCGAGTGGTCGCTTGCAATACAACTGGATTCGTCTCGACGACGACGCGAAGCGCGCGGTTCTGGACTCGACAGTTGCCGCGTACGACCGCATTCGGCGAAACCGTGCGCTCGCGGGGTCGGCGGATTTGGTGAATGGCTTGCCCGCGACTATGCAGGCGCAATCGATTGCCGGTACCGTGATCGGAATGCCAGGCCGGGGTTGCGTAACTGGCGCACCGCGACCGTCGGGCCGCGGGCCGGCGGGCGGGGGCGCCGATTCCGATCTGTTTCCCGTTCACCTCGTGATGCCGCACGATCTGCCAGACTACCCGCCCGCGTTCGGAATGGGCGCAACCGTAGCTGATCGAGCGGGCCGGATCTGGGTTCGCACGAATCTCACGGTCGGCGGATCGTCACTGTACGACGTCATCGATCCGGCGCGCGGCCAACTAGAGCGGGTGATGGTCCCGCCAGGCCGTGTCATTGTCGGGTTCGGATCGCAAAACCGCGTATATCTCGCGGTACGCGACTCGGCTGGTGTGCGCGTCGAGGTGGCCCGAGAGCGATAGCTCGCCTAGTGGCACGCCGGCGGCAGCTGCCCGCTCAGCAGCGTCACCGTCGGCGACACGTGGTCCGGCCGTGCCGGGCGAAGCGGGTAGCGACCGGGGACAACGCGGATCCTGGCCATACCCACCGCAGGTGCCGGGCGCTGAAATAGCTCCGACGGTTCTGAGCCCGCCTTGCAGACCATCAGTCTATGCGCCGGATTGCGCTTCCAGCCCACAGTGATCCGAAACTCACCGTCGTCGTCGGCGGTGGTCACCGAAAGCACGCTGTCGCCCATCACCAGCAGCGCGGCCGCGCGCGGAACAGGCGCGCTGTTCGCTGCCATGTACACTTGCCCGTGCCAGCTTATGCGGTTGCCGATGCCGACGACCACAGTACCGATCGCCACGCCGATAACCACGACGGTAATGAGCTTCATCTGCCCGCGCCTTATCTAGTAGTGTCTCTGTCTATAGACGTATCGAGGGAAAGGCTGAGCCGTCCGCAGTAACCGGCTCAGCGGCACCTGTTACACCCGCTCGATGATCGTCGCTATCCAGACGACTACCAGGTCTGCCGAGCCACGAGCATCGCTGCCGCCTGATCCGCCGGAACAGCCGGAGAAAACAGGTAGCCCTGGCCGCTTTCGCAGCGCATGCCGCGGAGTGCTGCGGCCTGGGCCTCGGTCTCGATGCCCTCCGCGACGACGCGCATCCCGAGATCGTGGGCGAGGGCCACGATCGTGCGCACGATGCTCGCATCGCCCGCCCGTGGTCCCATCTGGCTGATGAATGACCGATCGATCTTCACACTGTCGGTCGGAAAGCGATGAAGGTACGACAGCGACGAATATCCAGTCCCGAAGTCGTCAATCGACAGTCCAACTCCGATGCGCTTGAGTTCGTGAAGGGTCGGCGTCGTGCTTTCGGCACTTTCCATCATCGTTCCCTCCGTCAGCTCCACCACCATCAGGTGTGGCGGTGTCCCGAACTCCTCAAGTGCGGCCTTGATGCGTTCGGCGAAGCTGGCACGAACGATTTGCCGTGCCGACACGTTGATGTGTACCGGTGGCGTGTCAGCGCCGTGCACCAGATGCCAGGCCGCGATCTGGCGGCACGCCGACCGTATCACCCAGGCGCCGATCGGCACGATGAGGCCCGTATCCTCGGCCAGTGCTGCGAAATCGCCTGGCGCCAGAACGCCCCGCTGGCGATGGTTCCAGCGCAGCAATGCCTCAAACCCGTCAAGCGTCCCGGTATCGAGATCGACGATCGGCTGGTAGTAGAGTTCGAACTCGTCGCGCTCCAGTGCGCGGCGGAGGTCGTTCTCGACTTCGAGTGTCTTTACGGCCGCCGCACGCATCGTTTCATCAAACACCGCGAACCGTGCGCGACCTGACTCTTTCGCGCGGTACATGGCTAGATCGGCGTCGCGCAGCATTTCTTCCGGTCGATTGTACGCCACGGCGCTGGTGGCAATGCCGATGCTGACGGTCAGGTAGAGTTCGTGGCCGCCGACGCTGAAGGGGGCCAGGAAGTCCTGTTGGATACGATCGGCCACGGCGCTGGCCTCGGCCGCCGTCGTTCCGTCGAGCAACATCGTGAACTCGTCGCCGCCGAGCCGCGCCACCGTGTCGCCCGGCCGAAGCGCGGCTTCGAGGCGTTCGGCGGTTGCCACCAGCAGATGATCGCCCGTCATGTGCCCGAGCGAGTCGTTGACAACCTTGAACCGATCAAGGTCAAGGAACAGGACCGCGAACGACGGAGCGTCCGCGCGGCGAGACCGGCGAAGGAACTGCGCAAGACGATCCAGCATCAGCGCGCGATTCGGCAGCTTTGTGAGCTTGTCGTGAAACGCGTCGTGCAGCAGGCGCGCCTCGGCCTCCTTTCGATCCGAGATGTCGCGCGCGTTGACGATCAGCCCGCGAATGATCGGCTCTGAGAGCAGGTTCCGCCCAACGGCCTCCAGCATTCGCCAGCTTCCGTTCCCGTGAAGGAACCGGAGTTCGAGCTTCGTCACGGAGCCCGGCGTGCTGACGAGGCGGTGGAACTCCTGCATCGTGGCCGGCTGGTCGTCGGGGTGAATGAACTCAAAGACATTGCGCCCGACGAGCATTTCCGGGGTATAGCCGAGGACGCGATACAGGGACGGGCTTTCAAACACGATCTGCCCCGACGGGTCGAGCACCGTAATGGTGTCGCTGGCGTTTTCGATGAGCGACCGGAATTTGAGCTCACTCTCGCGCAACGCGCGTTCGGCTTCAATCCGCGCCGTGACATCCTCGACAATGCCCTGATAGCCGATGATCGCGCCGGTCGCATCGCGAATGACCGTGCTGGTGAGCACGCAGTCCATCTCGCGGCCGTCCCGCGCGCGCAGTCTGACAGGGTGCGCTTCCACCGACCCTTGGTCCTCGATCAAGCGCACAAACTCGCGGCGCTGCTCCGGATCCACATACAGTGCCTGCGTGCTCGCCGTGCCGATGTCATCGGCGGTAAAGCCGAACATCTGAAGCGCTGCCGGGTTGGCGTCCACAAAACGGCCATCACGTTTAGTGATGTAGATGGCGTGGCGCGATTCCTCGAACAGTCGCCGGTACCGAGCCTCGCTCTTGCGAAGCGCGTCCTCGGCTTCGAGACGTGCGGTGACGTCGCGGAAGCTCCAGACGCGCCCGGCAATGGCGTCGCCGAGCATCTGTGGTCGCGAGTACCGCTCAAAGCTGCGGCCGTCCACCAATTCGATGATGTCGGAGCTGAGTTCGGACGGATGATCGTACAAGTAGCGCACGCGCTCCAGAAACGCCTCTGGGTCGCGCACGTTTGCGACGGCCTCGCGCAACGCGGCATTGTCGTCGCCGGTGGCGAGTACTTCTGCCGACAGTCTCCACATCTTGGCGAAGCGAGTGTTGAACCGGACGATCCGACCACTGGTGTCAACGATCAACAGGCCGTCGGCGGTCGCATCCAGGGTCGCTTCGAGAAGCGAGACCGATTCCTGCAGCTTACCCGCACCCCTTCGTGGCTTGGAGCCAGATTTTCGGCTGCCGCCCGACGCGGCCAAGGCTACACGCGCTCGATGATGGTCGCCATTCCCTGGCCGACCCCAATGCACATCGTGCAGAGCGCGTACTGCGATTGGCGGTACTCCAGCTGCCGCATCGCGGTGAGGATCAACCGTGCACCGCTCATGCCGAGCGGGTGGCCGAGGGCAATGGCACCGCCGTAGGGATTCACGCGTGAATCATCGTCGGCGAGCCCAAATTCGCGTAGGCAGGCGATCGCCTGAGCCGCGAAGGCCTCGTTCAACTCGATGATGTTCATACGGTCCAGCTTGAGTCCCGCGCGCTCCAGCGCCTTCCGCGTTGCCGGCACCGGGCCCATGCCCATGATACGCGGCTCGACTCCTGCCACTGCCGCGGTGACGATCCGCGCGCGAGGCGTGAGCCCGAACCGCTTCACCGCATCGCCCGAGGCAATCAGCAGAGCAGCCGCGCCGTCGTTGAGCCCGCTCGCATTGCCCGCGGTCACGGAACCATTTCCGTCTGTCCGAAACGCGGGGTTGAGTTTTGCGAGCCCTTCGAGCGTTGTGTTCGGCCGAATGAACTCGTCCGTCTCGATCTTCTTGGGATCGCCCTTCTTCTGGGCGAGCTCCACAGGCACGATCTCGGGCTTGAATCGCCCGGCCTCCCGCGCAGACGCCGCCTTGGTCTGCGAGCGCACGGCAAAGGCATCCTGCTCGTCGCGCCGAATCCCGAATTGCTCCGCGACGTTCTCTGCAGTCTGCCCCATTGAATCAGTGCCGTACTTGGCCTTCATCGCCGGATTCACAAAACGCCAGCCAAGCGATGTGTCGAAAAACTCCAGGTCGCGCGCAAACGCCTTCGATCCCTTGCTGAACACATACGGCGCGCGCGTCATCGACTCCACGCCGCCGGCCACAAAGAGATCGCCGTGCCCGCTCGCAATCGCCCGCGCCGCACTCGCCACCGCGCTCATGCCCGACGCGCAGAGCCGATTCACGGTCTCGCCGGGCACCGTGACGGGCAAGCCCGCCAGCAACAGCGACATCCGGGCCACATTCCGGTTGTCCTCGCCCGCCTGATTGGCGCAGCCGAAGATCACGTCCTCGATCGCCGCGGGATCCACCGACGCGTTGCGCTTGAGCAGTTCCCGGATCACGTGCGCGCCCAGGTCGTCCGGGCGCACATCGCTGAGCGAGCCGCCGATATTGCCGATCGGCGTACGCACGCCGTCAATGATGAACGCTTCGATGGTCGTTGATGCAGAGGCCACGATTTGCCCGGATGCCTTACTTGGGGTGTTCCGTCTTCGTCTTGTACGCCGTGCCGCGGAAGAGCGCCACGACTTCGTCCTTCTGGTTCTTCACCACCGCGCGATAATAACCGAGCCGGTGCGACTCACTCTCCGACTCCGCCGTCGCGGTCAGCACATCGCCCACTCGAATCGCGATCGGATAGGTGATCGAGTTCTCGATGCTCACAGTAACCTTGCCGTGCGTGTTGCAGGCAAAGGCAAACGCGCTGTCGGCCACCGCAAAGGCGATCGCGCCGTGCACCACGCCAAACCCGTTCACCATCTCGGGCCGTACCGTCATGCGCACCGTGGCCATGCGCGGGCGCACATCCACAACCGTCAGCCCAAGCCACTGACTGAAGAGGTCGCGCGACATCATTCCCGAGACGATCCGCTCCGCCTCGAGCTGGTCGTTTTTCACGCGCGCGCGTGGCGCCCGTTTCGTTTCAGACTTCGCCATCATCCGTGAAACCTCCCTTTCGCCAACGCGAGCCTGCGGAGGAGCGGGCTTGGCCGGTATCGGTCTTCCCCGTATTCCGTCTGCAGGGCCACCAGCCGGTCGAATGCCCATGTTGTGCCGAGTTCGTCTGACCAGGCGAGCAGTCCCTTTGGATAGTTCACGCCCTTTTGCATTGCGAGATCCACGTCGCTTGCGGTTGCCACGCGGTAGAAGACCGCGTCGGCCGCTTCGTTGATCAGCATGGACAACACCCGTTCAGAGATCCGGGTGCAGAGTTCAGAGTCGGTTGAGGGTTCGGGGTTGGGAGTCCCGTCGTACCGGTAGAATCCGCGGCCCGTCTTTCTCCCCAGAAATCCCGCTTCCACCAGCCGCTTCTGGGAGAGCGAGGGTTTGTACCTCGGCTCCCAGAACGAACTCTCATACATTCCGCGCGTCACGGCGAAGTTCACGTCGTGCCCAATGAAGTCCATCAGCTCAAACGGGCCCATCTTGAATCCGCCGAGCTCCTTCATCGCCCAGTCGATCGTCGCACAGTCCGCGATTCCCTCGTCGTGGATCCTCAGCGCCTCGCCATAGAAGGGGCGCGCCACGCGATTGACGATGAATCCCGGCGTGTCCGCGGCAAGCACCGTCGTCTTCTTCCAGGAGTCCACCAGCACCCGCGTGCCTTCCAGGACGCTCGGGCTCGTCCCCATCCAGGGGATGATCTCCACCAGCGGCATCACGGGCGCCGGATTGAAGAAGTGCACACCAATCACGCGCTCCGGCCGCACGCAGGCGCTGGCAATCGATGCGACGCTCAGCGACGACGTGTTGGTCGCGAGCACCGCATTCGGCTCAAGCACGGCGGCCAGCCTTCCAAAGAGCGCCTGTTTGGCGCCCAGATCCTCGTGGATCGCCTCGATGACAAGCGAACATTCGCGATAGACCGAGAGATCCATCCCGAGCGGTTCTTCAAAGAAATCGATCCGCGAGAGAATCATCCCGCGCTTTTGGGCGTCGAGTCTGCCTTTCTCGACCAGCTTGTCGAGCGAGGTTCGGATACTGTCCTGCGCGTGGCGCACCGCACCGGCCATCGCGTCACCGAGAAGCACGTAGTAGCCCGCAGCTGCCACCACTTGGGCAATGCCGCTGCCCATGGCTCCGGCTCCCACCACGCCGATCTTGGTCTGGTGCGGCGCCGTGTTCACCAGCGCCCAGGCACCCGAATCTCGCGTCGGCTCACTCATTGTCCCGTGAACCTCGGTGCGCGTTTTTCGAGGAACGCCTTCACACCCTCGGCGTAGTCAGCGGTTCGCCCCGCCTCGCGCTGCAACTCCTCTTCATACTCGAGCTGCGCGTCGAGCGAGACGCCGAGCGACTTGTTGAATCCGCGCTTGATGAGCCCAAGGGCTCGCGTGGGCTGCGTGGCGAGGTGTTTTGCGCAGGCCGTAGCATCAGTCATCAGCGCCTCAGGCGCGACAACCTTATAGATGAGTCCCATCGCCAGGGCGTGATCGGCCGGCAGCTTCTCGGCGAGCATCGTGAGCGCCGTTGCGCGCTGCAATCCCACGAGGCGGGGAAGGATGAACGTGCCCCCCGAATCGGGAATGACGCCGATCTTGGAGAACGACTGAATGAAGTTGGCGCCGCTCGCAGCGAAGACGATGTCACAGGCGAACGCGAGATTGGCACCCGCGCCGGCAGCCGTGCCGTTCACCGCGCACACCACGGGCTTCTCCAACGTGCGGATCGCGCGGACGATGGGGTTCCAGGTGGTTCGGACGAAGTCGCCCAGATCGGGCATCACGCCGTCCTTGGGCATCGCCTCGGCCAGGTCCTGACCTGCGCAGAATCCGCGGCCGGACCCGGTCAGCAATACGGCGCGAACGCTGGAGTCGGTCGCGGCCCTGCCCAGTGCGGCTTGCAACTCGCCCGCCATCTCGGCGTTGAAGCTGTTGAGGACGTCCGGGCGGTTGAGGGTCAGCGCGAGGACGCCGTCGGTCTGTTCGACAATCAGGGTGCCGGGCATATCCATGAAAGATACCGTCCCGGCGGCGCGCTGGGCGGCAGGCTATAAGTCGAGTAACGCCATGTGGTTAGCACCCCTAGAGAAGGTCAGTTTCAGTGCCGCGAGGCCGTGGTCTCGGCCGGAGGGGATTCATCATCAGACCAAAACAAGAGCATCAACCGAGTAAATCAGACCAATTGGAATGATTCATTCGGTTGATGTTCTAGTTATTGCTTGATGATGCCACCGGTAGAGCCGAGACCCTTGTCGTGTTGATCACGAACATCTTGTGAAATCTCGGCACCGGGCCGAAATGCAGCAGCAAACCCGCCTCGAGGTTCGTGGCCCGGAGATAGTTGTAGAGTTGCTGCCGTGCGATGGGCGGCAACAACGGCGCGGACTTGAGCTCGACCACCACAGTTCCGTTCACGATGAAGTCGAGCCGGTGGAAACCGATCTCCTCCCCCTCGAACATCACCTGCACGGCGTGTTCGCGGCTGACCTCCAGTCCGC
>Ga0207952_1000466_pt1 | contig 32693 bp, 39 predicted proteins | sample SubbioR12Aug_8Ca_FD_184831 | JGI IMG/M metagenome (GOLD analysis project Ga0207952, IMG submission 184831) | Serpentinite rock and fluid subsurface biosphere microbial communities from McLaughlin Reserve, California, USA - CR12Aug_8Ca (SPAdes) | ecosystem: Environmental > Terrestrial > Deep... | reverse complement strand
GCTGTGCCGGTTGTCTCGGAAAGCCGTGTTCCGGTTTGGAGCCGCCCGCGAAGCGGTTGGTGTGCCACTGCGGCGGCACCTTGAGGCCGACCGGTCGAGACGCTGAGTTCCAATGCCTGACCTGCCGCAACGTGTTCGAGTTCACGCCGGACACTCAGTTGCCAGACGATCGACCAGAGAGAGCCGCCGAGAAGAAGGAAGAGTTCGAACAACGGAAACGCGACATGCGCCGCAAGCACGCCGCTAGATTTTAAGGGCTTTGTTTTGAACCGTCTTCGCGTTAAATTGATCGGGCCGCAACGGGTGCTGAAACACCCGGCGGCCCTAACCCTGCCCGCTGTTAAGGAGCGAAGCATGGCTGCAAATCAGCCTATTCATGCGCACGCTGCGCCGCAATCCAGTCCGGTCGAGTATCGAGACATTCCCGGATTTCCGGGCTACCGAGCCGGCACTGACGGAACCATCTGGAGTGCCTGGGAACAACAGAGCGTTCGTGGCAAGAGCCGTGGATTCAAAACAGTTCTGACTCAGACATTCAAACAGCTTCGACCGTCGGTCAACAGTGAAGGCTATCTCACCGTTCGTTTGTCAGTTTCTGGGCGGCCTTTCACACGCACGGTTCACGTCCTCGTACTTCTTTCGTTTGTCGGTGAGTGCCCAACTGGAATGGAAGGCTGTCATGCTCCAGACAACAGCCGAACCAATTGCAGCTTGAGCAATCTGCGATGGGATACTCGCTCAAGTAACCAGCGCGACCGCCGCGCGAATAACACGGCAAACATTGGTGAAGACAACGGCCGCGCGAAAATCACGATCGACGACGTCAAGAAAATCCGTAATCTCGCTGGCAGTCTTTCACAGACTGACATTGCCACCCGCTTCGGAATGAGCCGAAGCGCAGTTGGACACATCATAGCGCGACGCAATTGGAGTAACGTGTGAATGTGGACCTTCATACCCACCGCATCATGTCGCTGTGTTCCGGAGTCGCGATGCTCGACATCGGACTTACAGCAGGACTTCAGTCCCTTGGCTTCACTGCCAGGACTGTCTGCTACTGTGAGCGGGACAGCTTTGCTCAAGCCGTTCTCTTGGCGCGGATGGAAAACTCGTGCTTGGAGCCAGCCCCTATTTGCGACGATCTTGGCGATATCGACAAACGGTGGCGCGGATGCGTTGATTGGATCGTGGCTGGATTTCCTTGCCAGCCTTGGTCCGTCGCCGGAAGACAACAAGGCAAGCGAGACGAAAGGTGGATCTGGCCGTCTATCATTCGGATCATTCGGGACGTTCGACCCGGATTCGTGTTCTTGGAAAATGTCCCAGGGCTTGTTGTGGGAGGAGGACTCGACGTCGTACTCAGTTCGCTTGCCGAAATCGGGTTCGATGCGGAGTGGGGCCATCTCTCGGCAGCCGGCGTTGGCGCAAGCCATCGCCGCGAGCGAGTTTTCGTCATGGCCTACCGTCCGAGCTTGCTCCGGCGAGCGATCGAGCGGTGCCAACCGGACGGAGTTTTACGACGCATGGCCGACTCCAACGGCGTTCGACGACAACAAAGCGCCGGAAGCACACATTGCGATGAAAACGCGAATGGGCGGCAACCGGACAGCGATCACCAGCTTGAATGTTCTGAGTCAGTGTTGGCCGAGTCCTCGGAGCGAGGCCGGCGAGAGTTGCGGGAACCATCCGGGAGCGACCGACAGCCTGACGGGTGCGATCACGACTTGGGCGACACCGGATGCGACGGCCGGCAAGCGCGGCAACACGGGCTACTCCGAGAAGCAACTGAATCGGAAAGAGGGGACTCCGTCGATTCTGAACTACGACGTGCTGAAATGGACCTCGCCATTTGCAACAGATCAAGCGAATCGCGGGAACCGAAAGCGCAAGAACGGACACGCCGGCGGAGGCGAAAGCAATCTGGCGGACGATGTCCAACAGTGCCCGTCGCCTCAAGCGCGAGATCACAAGAGCGGCGCAGCGTCGGAAGAAACAGCGTCGAAGAACTCGCGGCCGTTGAACGAAGCGGTGCTCTCTTCGCTCCCGGACCAAACGCCGACTGGCAGCAAATCCCGGAATGGCTCTGGCCGGCGACTCAACCCGGCTTTCGTGTGCTGGCTGATGGGCTGGCCGGCATGGTGGACGAGAACCGGACTGACCAGTTGCGATGCGTTGGAAACGGAGTGGTTCCACTGGCAGCAGCAGTTGCAGCGAGCACTTTGCTTACTCGGATCATCAAACGGCTCGTTAGCGCTGAACGACCTTCGCGTGCGGTAGATGCCGCGAGCATGAGCAGTTTCCAGATTGATTTTGTTTGAACGGAGTCGATGAGTCATGGCGAAACCGCCTGCCTTCCAATTCTATGCGGGAGACTTTCTGTTCGGCACCGCGCGGATGTCGAACGAGCACGTCGGCATCTACATCCGACTGCTGTGCCATCAATGGGACGGCGGCCCGATGACTCTGGAGGAAGCACGTTCGATCGTCGGGCAGGAGATCCCGCAGACCGTGGTGAAGAAGTTCGAGGTTATCAACGGCAAGATGACCAATCTGCGACTGGAAGCCGAACGAAAGAAGCAAGAGGAATACCGAGAGGTCCAATCTCAGCGAGGTCGTGCAGGTGCGGATGCCCGGTGGCATCGAGAACATCAGGTTGCGGGCGGAGCCACGGGCGCTCCGGCAACTGATGGCACAAGCAATGCCTCCGCCATTGCTCCAAGCAATGGCCGGCAGATGGCTCTTCGTCTTCAGTCTTCGTCTTCGTCTTCCGGTTTTCAGTCTTCGACTTCAAAAGAACCGGCCCGGCCGGCGCGCGACCGGCCGGAAAATTTTGATCTGCCGGAATGGAAGGAACTGGAACCGTATCGCGAACGCAGCGTCGAGCCGCTGAGCCTGTCTGACCTACCGGATCGGGTCAGAGGCGATCTCAGCGGGAAGCGAGCGTATGAACCAATCGACGAGTCTTGGCTTCGGAACAGCAACGACTTGGCCGCTTGGCATCGCTGGCAACTGACCCTTTCCCAACCGGTGCTTGGGAAGTCGGTCGCTCATTTGCTGCTGGTGCTCTGCGCGGCCGAGCACGCGCTCACCATGCCGAAGGAATCGGTGCGGAAAAATCGCGTGGCGGTATTCGTCAACGCGATCAAGAAACGCGAATGGGAGTCACTCCGAGATCGCTTCCCGCTGGCGTTGAGCCGATTGGAAAAACTGTGATGGATGTATTCGCTTTCAAGTTAGGCCAGCGTGCCGCGAGCCGACGGCACGAGACCGGGCAGGAACAGGTTGAGCCGCCGTTGCCGGCGGCGAGCGTTGACGATTGGCGGCGCGGCTACGGAGGGAACGGCAAACCATGTCCCAGGAAATCGACCCCTGCGGTTACTGCGGCGGCTTCGGTCGCGTCAGCGCCGAGCATGTCCCCGGCGGCAAAGGCCACGCCAACTGGGTCTGTCCCTGCTGTCGCGGCAGCGGTGAAGGTCAAGCCGCGGACGCTGTTCGAACTCGAACCGGAGCCGCAGAAGGCTCGCGAACTGAAGCCAGCCAAGCCGAAGCCGCCAACTCCCGTGCCGCTGGATGAGGTTCAGCACGAGATTGATTTGCTGGTTGGCATCGGCATCGGGCTGAGCGAGGCCGATGACTTGGTCCGCAAGCAGCAATGGACGCTCGATCAAATGGTGTGTCAGTGGAAGCTCGGCAATGAGGCTGGTCTGCCGCAGCATGTGATCGGGCGCGTGGCCCGGTATGGCCAGCAACGTTGGAGACAGCAGGAGGCGATCGAAGCATGAGCGAACCGACCACGACTCGTCCTGGAAAACAATGGCTGCACGTCGGCGACGAACTCCGCACGCTGGGGGCCGCGACCGTTCGGGTTGTCAAAACTCGCGCGGGGGAATGCCGACTGGAAGTCGAGACTGACGAAATTTTCGAGTGGTCGATTCGGAAGAACATTGACCAGCCGAAGCCTGCAAGTTAATTTGTTCAGCGTCATCGACCTCGCATTGAGGGAATCGCGGCACAGCGTAGAGACGGCTGATGAGTCTCACGCTTGGAGGTTGCCGCGAAATGATTCTGGCGCAGATACGCGAAATCGGGGACGCCGCACAACGCCAACTTGACCGCGCGGCGGATTTTGGATTCGCGTCTTATGTGCTCATGTTTGTGTTTGTGCTGGGAGCGGCTGCGGCGGCAATCCATTTCTTCTACATCGTTAAGCCTGACACAGAAGCCAGGCGTGAGTCTGCGAAATCGCGGGATGACTGTATGGCGACGTTTGCGAACAACTACACGGTTCAAACTCGTCTGCTAGAGGAAATCGACGCCCATTTGTCCGACATCGGCCGACAAGTCGGGCTGAACAAAGAGAGACTTCGCGAGATGGAATCGAGGGAATAACCCGTGTCGAAAATCTTCGCGATCATTCTCACGCTGTGCTGCTCGAGCGCGGTCGCGCACGAGCCGACTCCGATCTACCTCTGGCCACAACCGCCGCGAGAACCTCAACACTGCGAGTGGCGGCAAGTGCGAATCAATACCTAACCTACCTCCTGCGGACCTACTGCCAGCACGGTCGCTGCTGGCAGACGAAGACACTGATCGGAACTCGGCTGGAATGGGAGCGTGTCTGTTTCGCGGACAGGCATGGTTGGAGCGATGACTTTTGAGCGACCTCGAAATCGTGTGCATCATGTTCGTGGTCTTCGGCCTGACTCAAGGCGTGTTTCGATACTTGGTTTTGGATGAGATTGAGAGACAGAAATTCGAGCGAGGGGGCGAGGCGAAATCGGTGCGGCTCAAATGGCGAGACGATTGGCGGTGGGAGTGCGGCGGAGGCGGTGACTGGTTCGCGATCCAACTCGGTCGCGTGATGGCTGTCTGGAGAAACAGATGCCGACCCCGATGGAGCTTTTTGAGCAGCGTCTTGGTCACGCTCGTTTCGAGTGTCTTGCCAACGAAATCTGCAAACAGCAACAGCGAATCGCGGAACTCGAAACGCTCAACCAACACCTGAGCGAGCAACTCCGAATCAGCAACGCACATCTCGAAAGCGAATCGCAACTCGCACACGATTTTCAACAGATCGTGTTCACGCGATTAGCAAAGGCAGGGTGGTAACAATGCGACCAAAGACCTTGGACAACTGGGGCTGCGTTTCGATGGCGGTTCTGATCGTGTTGCTGATCGTCGGCATCGCGGCGGCAGAGAATCCCTTTGCGAAACAATCTGAGCCATCGCCGCCGGAGATCCTCGCCAGCGTGCGGGTCGGGTCGTCAGGCGGGTGCTCCGGCACGACGTTCGCCAGTGATGGGGAGTACGCCTACGTTCTCTCCGCCGGGCATTGCGTGCGATCCAACGAAGCGGTCGTCGGCCAGAAAGTCGGTATCTGCACCGTGGACGGGATCGTGCATCCCGGCGAGTGGATTGCGATTGACAAAGACAAAGACCTCGCCATCGCGCGGTATCGCAAGGCCGCCGCGCTGGCACTCACTCCGATTCCAGAAGCGACGCCGCTGATGGATGGCTCTTGGGTCGCAGTGGGCTTTCCAGCCACGAACGGGCCGAACAAGAAAACGGTCGGCAATCCGACGGTTATCACGAATACGAACGTCGCCGCGAAGCGGTGGTCGCTCGATGTCAAGTCGGGCACGTTCGCGGGTGGCGATAGCGGCGGCGGGGTGTTTGCCGGCAAGAATCTGGTCGGCGTGATGACACACGGAAACACTGGCGGGCCGATTCACGCGGCGAGCCACAATCAGCTCAGAGAATTCGTGGCCACCGTGCCGAGCGTGGCCAACGCGATGGGGTTGCCAGACTGTCCCAACGGTATTTGCGAAGTCTGTCCGAAGTGCGGCAAGGTTCACGGCAGGGGTGAGCATTGGACTCCGAAACCCAACGTGCCGATCGTGCTGCCGAAAGAAGAGCGGCAAGCCGGCGACAAAGAAGCGTTCAAAGATGTCGTTGCCACGGCAAAGATTCTTGACCTCGAAAGGAAGCTGGCGGCGTTGGAAGCGCGACTCGCGGCGTTGGAAAAAAAGGCGGGGGGGGATGTCGCGCCACTTCCGCCACCAGAAGGAATTCCTGGGCCGGTGGGTCCGGCTGGAAAGCCTGGAGTTGACGGCAAAGACGGCGTGGCTGGCGTCAACGGAAAAGATGGAAAGCCTGGAGTAGTGACGGTCATCTTGACCGATACGAATGGCCGTGAAATCTCACGAGCCAACGAAGTGCAGACGGGCAGCGTTGTTCGGCTCACTGAAAAGAAAACTCTTGCACAAGGAAAATGAGAGATGGCAGCCGAACTTCCTGACAGTGTGGCAAATCAACTGACGGTCATGGGTATCCAGTCCCAACAGCTTCTGATGTCCGACTTCGGGCTTGCGTTGGCGCGTCAGCGCGACGGTGCGACCTACGACCAGCGAGTGCTCGGTGCGGTGTCGGCCGTTGAGTTGCTCGTCACGAATGACCCGATGCAGGTGGCGGGACTCAATACCGCGATCCGCACTCCCACGACCATCGACCATCCGTCCGCCATTGTGGGGGCTAAGTAACCATGACGGACAGCGACGCAGTCAATTTGGCCGCCGTCCTGTCGGTCGACGCGAAATACATCGCCGATTGCCTGGAGCAGTTCCGGGCGGTTGGCGAGGTTCGCGTCCCGGTGGCGTCCGTCGAGGTCTTACTGGCCAACTATGCGTTGGCGATCAAAGCGTTGGGGGGAGAGGTCGGGGAGAAAAAACCAATCGACCACCCTTCGTTGCGCGGAGCGGATCTGCTCAAGACCGCCCGCGAGCAAGCGGAAAAACAAATGGCGGAAGCCACGGCAACCGCCAAAGCGATGTTGCGGACAGTGGGAGCGGAGGGAGCGTGATGGCCAACCTTAAAGAGAACGTCAGATCGGCGTGGGCAACCCTGTTCCTGCACAATCAAAACGAACTCGCTCGGATCAATCGAGCGGCGACGGCGAAGGCGTGGGGACTGGAGCCGGAACGATTCACGACGCCATTCACCCAGCAGCACATCACGAACAATGCGACCGGTAGTCCGCTGGCCTCATTGGTCGGAGGCGCACTACTGGGGCTGGGCTTGGCGGGTGTTGGTGCTGGTGCTGCCGCGTGGTTGATGAAGCCAGAGAAGCCGCCGGTTCCAGTGACAAACATCGTGGAGAAGGTGTGGGACAGCAGCGTTGAGATGGTCGTGGAACCACCGAAGGACTGATCGTGAAACGATTCTTCGCCATCGTGTTCGCGTGGATTGCCGTCGCGCTCGCAGTGGCACTCGTGACGAGGCTTGGGCAATGACTCGCAAACTGATACTCACCGGACTGACCGCGTTGATGGTCACGATCATGCTCTCATGGTCATGGCTCTCAGCGCAAAACTCACCAGAGACCGACCGTGAATCGCGCTCGCCGAAGTGGCCGAAAGTCCGAAAGGAGTTCTTGAAGACTCATCCCGCCTGCGAATCGTGCGGACAGAAAGACAACTTGCAGGTCCATCACGTCGTGGCGTTTCACTGTGATCCGAAGTTGGAACTTGATCCCGAAAACCTCATCACGCTCTGCACGGACGGACCCTCGAATCTGAATTGCCACTTCGTCATTGGCCACTGCGGGAACACGAAGACAAACAATCCACACGTTCGACGCGACGCGCAACGGATGCGAGCACTTCTGGCTGGCGGAATTGATTGCGCGCCCAAAACACAATGAAGAAGCTCGAATCAGGACGCGGCCGACACCGCAACTGCCGACACCAGTTCGAGACGATCGTCAGCCCGTACAGCGGGAACGAGATTGCGATTTGCGTGAGGTGCGGAAAGAGAGAAGTGAGAGAATGCGGGGCAGGCGGTGAGAGCAGACACGACGTAGGATGGGGGCTTGGTAGGTTCTCCCCAGAGAAATAACGGCGCGCGGGGAACGCAAAGCCCCGCGCCTCGCGTCTGCCGGAAGATTTTGAGTTCGATAATAATAACCCGGAGAAAATCATGTCGATCAATCGTCCAAAGTCAGGAAAGAGTGGCAAGAAAAGTTCTGGAAAGCCGTCGTCAAAATCGACGACAAAGTTTGATCGGTTCTGAGTATGTTGAAGCTGACTGAAAATCGGCTGACACAGCGAACGATACCGGGAATCACGAAAGTCGCATCGCGAAAAGTTGACGGGATTCCCGACGACTTGATTCGCCGACGTCGTGCCGCGAGGAGATTGTTGATTGATGGTCGACATGAGAAAAACGCGGTCGAACTGATTCGCGAATTACCGGCCGAAGGGGAGTCGTTGCATTTTGTGGTTGATGGCCGTTTCGAGCCATGTGACCTGATTCCGGTGACTCGCAAGCTGGTCGCGCCAAAGGTTATTGCTCGGCTCGACATTTCCACGCTTGGATTCAATCTCGACAACGTGGCTTGCATCGCGAACGGAATGGATCAAGGAAAGATTGGTCAGGTGAGTTTGATTTGTTCGCACTACTTCTCGAAGGCCGAGAGGTCGGCTTTCGAGTACCTGCAAAACCAGATCGGTGGCAGGGGGGGGCGAGTAGCATCGTTGCGGACTCACGCCAAGCTGATCTTGATGGAAATTTCAGACGGACGTTGTTTCACGATCGAAGGCAGCGGGAATCTGAGGTCATGCAAGTCGATTGAGCAATTCGTTTTCACGAACGACAAGGAGTTGCTTTTGTTTCACCGAAAATGGATGGACGACTACATCGAATCAAGGGGGAACGATGGCCGATACACCAAGCTCGGAAAGCCCACTGACGGATATCGCGATGTCGAAGCAGGTGAGTGAGGCCGCGAAAATTCACCAAGTCTTGACGTGGATACTGGAGGGCAATTCAGAGCACTTGATTCGCGAAGCCATCGAATCGACGTGGCCGGGAGAGGATGCCACGCCGCTGATCGTCAAGACGCTGAGGCATGTCGGCAAATCCGCCGAAACCACACGACAGACGGCCGAGGATTGGTCGATTGAGGCTCTCAAGTTCCTCTACCAGAAGCAAGTCGAGATTGCCGAGTACGCGGGCGCGATGCGAGCGGTTCGTGAGCTTGTCGCGATGGCAGCGAAACGACGACCGAAGTCCGATCAGCCGGAAGACGCCGGAACATTTCCAAGGGTACTAAATGTTGACGATCGACGCCGACAGCTCGCTGAAAGAATTGCTCGGAGGGGCTGAGACAGAAGAGGACTTCGCGGCGCTGGAAGAGTTGATCGCGGAGCGAGAAACGAAGCGAGATGTTCCGTCAGGCCGATGGGTGGTCAAGACTCTTCGTGAGGTTGCGGAGGCTCTCGGCTATGCCGTGCAGACGGTCAATCAATGGCGATCCGATTCAGGAATGCCCGGCCAACCTGGCGCGTATCCGATTCCAGAAATCGCACAATGGAGGTTCGCGAAACTGCGCGGGGGAGGTGATCTTGCGACCGCCAAAAAAGAGCAGGACTTGGAACTCGGCAAGGTCGAATTGGAAACGAAGCGGATGGAATTGGAAAAGGAACGCGGGGAACTGCTCGACCGGGCTGACGTGGAATTGTTTGTTGCGTCAGCCTGCATCGAATTCCGCGAAGTCGTAATGTCGCTCCCTGAAACATTGGCCACGTCATCACCATTTGAGGTCAGGGATTTTGTTCGCGAGGAATCGGATCGACTATGCCGGGGGGCGTTGATTGCGCTGCACCGGCGGCTTGAAAACATGCCGCGTGAAGTGGCCGAAAGCGGGGGAGAATGAGCACCGTCAAAGACGAAACGAAGTGCGGGGTTTATTGCATTCGCAACATCGCGAGCAACAAGCGATACATCGGCTCAACTGGCGTGTCTTTCAAAAAACGCTGGAGCCACCATCGTCACGCACTTCAAAAAGGAGATCACAGAAATCGCCACCTCAGCAACTCTTGGAATTGCCACGGGGAGGAATCGTTTGTGTTTGAGATTTTGGAAGTTGTTGAATCTGGAAGCGTTTTGATTGCCGAGAAAAAATGGATTGACTTCTACAGGTGTACCGATCAAGCGGTGGGATTTAACGTGATGCCGATGCCAGGATCAGCAAAGAACTACAAGCACTCGGCTGAAACTAGGGCAAAGATTTCGCGAGTGCTGCGAGGCAGACCAGGGCGTCCTATTTCTGAGAGCCATAAGCGTAGATTGATTGCGATGAAACGTGGCGTACCTCGAAGCGACGCTACTCGTGAGAAACTATCGAAAGCACTCAAAGGCCGGTCACTATCGGCCGAGACGCGAGCAAAAATGTCGGCGGCGCGTACAGGTACGCGAAGAAGCGAAGAAACACGGCTTCGGATGTCAGATGCACAAAAAGGAAAGACTCACACAGTAGCGGCAAAGGCCAAGATGTCAGCAGCGAAGATCGGCAAGAAACAGTCCCCTGAATCAATCGCCAATCGCTTACGAGGAAAACTAGAAGCAAAACTCCGCCGTGAGGCCGCTTGAATGCCGATCAGCATAAAAGCAATTCGTCACGTCATCCCGCCGCCGCGCGTGAGCACGGCGGACTGGCTTGAAGCGCATACAACGATGCCGGCCGGAACGGAGACCAGCGGCCAGCCGTTTTCCTTGGCCGCCTTTCCACATGTGCGCGGCGTACTCGATGCCTTTGATAATCCCGCCACTCGAATCATCGTGCTTCAATGGGGGACAAGGCTGGGAAAGACCACTACATGCCTTTCAATTTTAGCAAAAACGGCCGCATGTAATCCTCGCAATATGATGTTCGCGAGTTCTACCAAGGAGTCAGCGGGGCGTGTGGTCGCGAGTCGCATGTATCCAATTCTCGCGACGACCGATATCGTCAGGGATCAACTCTTGTCAGAGCATCGCCGGAGCAAGCTCGATGTGCGGTTGGAAGCGTGCCGAATCTTCATCGGTTGGAGCGGATCAGAAACATCCCTCGCCGACGTCGGGGCTGCGGTGGGTTTTGGGAATGAAATCGACAAATGGGATGGGACCGCGAGCGACGAGGCCGACTCGCTCGCTTTGTTTTTGAATCGTTTTAAGGGCTTTACTTCGAGTTCAATCATCCTCGAATCGACGCCCACAATCACCGGTCGCTCGCGGATCGAGCATTGGATGAAACGCTCGAATCAGCACACACGATTCGTGCCGTGCCCGTTGTGCGGGACGTTTCAGCGACTCGTGAAAGGAACCGAAGACCTTCCTGGCGGGATCAAGTGGGAGCGCGACAAAGACGGGAACAGCGACGCGGACATCGCGTTCAAAACCGCCTACTACGAGTGCGCCAAGTGCCGTGGCCGCATTGAAAACCATCATCGCGTTTCGATGCTTCGCCGTGGTGTGTGGTGTCCCGAAGGCTGCGCGGTCGGCAACAGCGGACGCATCGTTGGCGAGCCGACGAATCCGGGAAGCGACGTCGTCGGCTTTGGTCCGCTGCCGAGCTGGTACGCGCTGACCGAGACTTGGGGCGGCTTCGCTCGCGCGTGGATTCGAGCGAAGAAACGGCCACGAGACCTGCAAGACGTGGTCAACAGCTACCTCGCCGAAACGTGGGCTCCGAAGAAATCCAAGAGCGTCGCCGAAATCATCGGGCAGCGCATCACGGGACCGACGCCGCGCGGGATCGTGCCGGAAGGCGCAAAGTTCCTGACAGTCACGATCGACCGCCAGGCCGCCGAAGGGATGTTCGTCGTGTTCACCGTGTTGGCTCACGGAGACGAAGACCGAGTCTGGCTCGTGCAATGGGGGACCGCTCCGAAGCTCGCCGACCTCTGGACTCCGGTTTGCCGAGCCGTCTTTCCGCACGCTGACGGAACGGAAGGCATGACGCCGGTGATGACGATGATCGACAGCGGCTGGAACACGAAAGACACCTACGAGTTTTGCCAGTCCCATCCGACGACCATCCCGTGCAAGGGATCTTCGACAGACCTCGGCGGGTTGCCGTACCGAATCGTCAACCTTCAAGCCAGCTCGACCAGCAAGACGCAACAGGTGCTGATGCACGTCGGGACCGACTTTTGGGAGACCGACGTCCAAACCCGGCTCGACGATCGACTCGCCGGAGAACCGGGATCACTGACTCTCGCGGCCGAATCCAGAACGGACATCGACTTGCTCCGCCAACTCTGCAACGGAGACCTGAAAGACGCGATCGACTCGCGCGGCAACGCAAAGATGTGCTGGGTCAAAAAAGAGGAATCGCAACCCAACGATTACCGCGATTGCATCCGCTACGGACTCTGTCTCGGCCGCGCCTGGGGCGATGACTTCAAACCCAAAGAAGGCAAAAAGTTCACGATGCCGGGACCGGTGCAGCAAGCATGGAGGTAATCACCTTGGAAGGCGAACCGCAACGCTTCACGATGCCGAGTGACATGGCCGGCCCGCGCTGCGACAAGTGTGACACCGTTCTGCCGGACGTCTACAAGACTGAGCGGATGGACTTGTTCATTTTCCGCCAACGCATCTGCCCGAACTGTGGCCGGAAGAATGTGACTCTCGAAAGGTCGGTTCAGCGTGACGATTGACGTCAGTTGCGTGAGTAACCGTTACCGGTAACGCAAGCGTCTTGATTCGTTCGCGCGAGTAGCTACCGTCTGATCGTTCTTTGATTTGCCCCAAAACTAGGGGCCATCACGAGACGATCTTCGTGGCTACTCCGCAATCAATCACCGATGCGGTTGCCGCTGGTCCTGCCAGCGCCGGCAATCGAAGCGAGAACGCAACCGCGCACAACTTGCGCGATTTGATTGCGTGGGAAAAACATCGGGCGGCGAGTGATGCCGCCGCATCGCCCGTCGAGTTCCTTCACGGCATGACGATCAAGCTCGTGCCACCGGGGGGATCGTGAGTTTGTTCGGCCGCTGGTTCGGCCGCAAACCGCAGATGTCCGCCGCTCAAGCGCTGATGGCGGAAGCTCAGCAGTGCATGTTGCAGGCTCGTTTCGCACTCGCGCAGACCAACGACGACAACAAAAATCACTGGGCGGAGGCCGACAGTCATTCCGCTCGTTCGTCGTTGACTCCCGAAGTCCGCAAGCGGATGCGCGAGCGTTCCCGACTAGAATCCGAAAACTCAAGCTGGTACTGCGGCATCCTCGCGACGGCGCGAAATCACATCGTTGGAACCGGGCCGCGATTGCAGGTCACGACTGCGAATGCCGCCGGAAACACGCGACTCGAAAATGCGTGGGCCGCCTGGTGGTCTGCGGCCGGAATGACCGAAAAGCTGGCCGTCGCCGTCGAAACGTATTGGCGCGACGGCGAAGTCTATTTGATGCGAGCCAAGCGGCCGGCGCTCGGTGCCGTCGATCTTGACGTCCGACTGTACGAGTCCGAGCAGTGCCACTCGCCGTACTTGTCAGGTTCGTTTGGCAGCTTCACGGACCCGTATCAGGACGACGGTATCCGCATCGACCCCGGATCGAACGAATTGGAGTATTGGTTCGCCGATCATCATCCGAGCGATCCATTCTACAACGGACTACAGAGCGGTCGCTGGTACTCGTCAAAGAACGTCATCCATCTCTATCGCAAGTCCCGTCCTGGCCAATTGCATGGCTACCCGCGATTTGCTTCGGGCCTGCCATTGCTGGCGATTATGCGACGCTTCGAGATGGCGACGTGTCACGCCGCAGAAGCCGTCGCCAACGTCGCGCTCTACATGAAGACGCCGAGCACGGCTTACCTCGGATCGAACAGCGCTCCGTTCACGACCGCGCCGACCGCACGCAACGTGATGATGTTGCTTCCCGATGGTTGTGACCTCTTTCAGCCGAAGATGGAGACGCCAAACAGCAATCTCGAAATGTTCGTGCGGCAAATGATGATGGCGTTTTGTCGCGCCGGAAACGTTCCGCTGGGTCTCGGCGTTGGCACCAGCAAAGACAGCAATTTCAGTTCGTTCAAGGGCGACATTCGCAACACCTGGCAACCGGAAGTCAAAGCCGAACAAGACCGGCTCACGAGCGTTTGCGTCGAGAGGATCTTCGGATGGTTCCTCGAAGATGTGATCTACGATCCGAGCTACGTCGATCATCTTGGCCAAGTGGTTCCGGGCGTGCTTGATGGAATGCCGCCGATCAACAAGATTGATCACCAGTGGTTCTGGGACTCGCTCCCGCCACTCGATGAAGTTGACGCCGCGACGGCCGCGCAGATTCGCGTGAGCACGGGTCAATCCAGTCTGCCGCAAGAGTACGCCGATCGCGGTATCGACTTTGACACGGCGATGGAACGCGGAGCGTCTGGCTTCGGGATTCCGGTCGAGGAATACAAGCGTGCCATCTTCGCGAAGGTCTTCGGCACGCCCCAAGGATCAACCGTAGGCGGTCAGCCGGTCGCTGCGGTTCCCGGCCAAGGCGATCCGGCTGCCGCTTCTGGTGAATACACCAAGCTCGGTCAGCGCGACTGGAACAACAACCAAAAACGCATTCGCTCGATTCTTGACACGTTTGTCTCTGGTGAGATCAGCGAAGGTCGGGCGCGACTGATGCTGCAAGGCATTGGCCTTGCGCCGGAGACCGTCCAAGGCTATCTCGACGACGCCAGCGATGGCCGCGTTGACGCTCCCGAATTGCAAACGCCAGTCGGCGCGGGGGTGGCGGCATGAAGCGGAAGCCCCTCACCTTCGCCGCGCCGTTGAATCTCAAAGCCGCCGCCGAAGGTCAACGCCGGTTTGCGATCGCCGCGTACTCCGGCGGAACACTGCCGGTCAACGGATTCGAGTACCCCGTCGTCGTCGATTTATCGGCGCTGGTTGTTCCCGTGGATCAAACGATTCCACTGCTGCTCAACCACACGATCAACACCGATTCAACGCTCGGTCAAACGGATTCGATCGTCAACAGCGGTGCCGATGTGTCGATCGCGGGACCGATCACCGGACTCTCGCCGCAATGCCAGCGAGTGCTCGCGATGAGTGACGCGGGCCAGACATGGCAAGCCTCGATCGGCCTGTTGGTTGACGAGCAAGAAGTCATCGCGCCCGGCCAAGTCGTGACGGTCAACGGTCAGTCTTTCACAGGTCCGATCATCGTGGCTCGCCGAGCCACGCTTAGAGAAACGTCCGTGTTGCCAATGGGCGCGGACGCCACCACGTCAGTCAACCTTGCGGCTGCGGCCGCGCAATTGGAGGGAGCCACAATGGGCACGTTTGAAGAATGGATCGCAAAACTCGGAATCAACGCCGCGACACTGTCCGAGACCGATAAGGCCGCGCTGTTGCTGGCTTATGACGCCGCACAGAACCCTCCGACTCCGCCCGCGCCGCCAGTTGTGGCAAATGGGATGACTCCCGAAGACAAGATGACCGCGAATGGGATGACGCCGCCCGAAGATAAGGTGATGGCGAACGGGATGACGCCGGAAGATCCCGCGAAGGTCGCCGCGAAAGCGAAGATCGACTTAGTGGCGGCCATGCGCACCGCGGCTGCCGCCGAGAATCGCCGGCAACTCGAAATCAACACTCTGTGCGTGAAGCATCCTTTGATCGGCGCGAAAGCGATCGAGGCGAATTGGGATGTCCCGACCACCAAGATCGCCGTGCTCGAAGCGCAGTTGAAGAATCAGCACACCGCTCCGGCGGGTCACATCAAGTCGAGCGCTCCCGCCAGTGGCCGAGTGCTCGAAGCCGCGCTCTGTCAGTCGCGCAAAATTCGCGACATCGAAAAGCAATTCACTCCGCAAGAACTGGAGATGGCTCACACGCAGTTCCACAGTCGCATCGGTTTGCAGCAAATGGTCCTGCAAGCCGCGGCGTCCAACGGCTACGTCTGCTCGCCAGGTCAAGCGGTGTCGATGTCCAACGTCCACGAGGTCTTCGGTTTTGCGTTCCAAAATCCGAACGGACCTCGCCGGCTGGAAGCGTCGATGTTCTCGACGGTCAGTCTGCCGGGGATCTTCAGCAATACCGCCAACAAAGAAATCCTTGACGGCTATCTCGAAGAGGATCAAACGTGGCGTGAGATCGCTGTTGTGAAATCGTCGAAGGATCTGAAAGCGATCACCGCGTATCGGATGCTCGATTCGTTCGAGTACGAGCCGCTTGGTCCGGCGGGAGAGATCCGTCACGGCGACATCGGCGAGGAAAGCTACACGCGACAAGCGAAGCTCTACGCGAAGATGTTCAGCCTCACGCTGGAGTCGATCCTCAACGACGACCTCTCGGCGCTTGATGACATCAAGGCTCGCCTCGGTCGCGGCTCGATGAAAAAGATGAACAAAGTCCTATGGACCGCGTTCCTCGATGACGCCGCATTCTTCACGGCGGCCCGCGGCAACTTGATCACCGGCGCGACGACCACGCTACTGACCGACTTGGTTGGTCTTCAGGCTGCCGTCACTGCGTTCGACGCCCTCAAGACCCCGCTCGTCAAAGACGGCGGCAAGTTTGTCGGTGGCGAATTGGCCGGTGGTCAACCGGAAATCCTGTTGCACCCGCCGCAACTCTCCACGGCCGCTGACACGATCTACAAGAACACCAACCTCGGCACCGTCAAGAACGCGGACGCCAACATTTATCAGGGCAAGTACCGCCCGGTGAAATGCAAATTCTTGAGTGACTCGACGATCACCGGCAACAGCGCGACTGGCTGGTATCTGCTGCGAGGCAAATCGGGATTGCAGCCGATGGTCGTCACCTTCTTGGACGGCCAGGAAGCTCCGACCGTGCAAAGCGCCGAGGCCGACTTCAACACGCTCGGAGTGCAGTTCCGCGGTTGGCACGGCTTCGGCTGTGACAAGTCCGAGTACCTGTCCGGCATCAAGTCCAAGGGAGCCGCGTAATCGCTGCCTGACACACACACCGGCGGTCACGTTGCCGGTTGAAACCTTCAATCAACCACTCAAATTTTAGGAGTTCTGAACATGGCTCAAACACAAGCCTTGCCTGTCGGCGAAGGTGACTCGATCGACTACACGCCGAGCAGCGCCGTCACCGGCGGTGATGTGATCGTGATCGGAACAATGGTCACGGTCGCGCCGGTGGATATCGCCGCCAATGATCTGGGATCAGTCGCTGTCAGCGGAAACTGGAAATTACCGAAGACGTCTGACACCTTTACGGCTGGAGATGCCGTCTATTGGGACGTCGATGGCACTCCGGTCACTGGCACCGCGCTGTCTGGTGCCGCCGATAGCTCTGCCGCGACCGGAAACATCGCCGGCTGGGCGGCCAAGGATGCTGCGACAGGAGACAGCTACGTCGAGGTCGTGCTGAATCCCTCAAAGCGAACCGCAACCATCGGTGGTTCAGTGACTGCGGCCGACATCACTGGCGAAGACAGCTCGCTCGGCATCAACGGACTCGCTGCCGCACAAGGTGGAGCGGTCGTCACGACGGGCGGCACGTCTTCGACCGGCGGGAACGCAGGCGGTGCTGTCAGTTTGGTGGGCGGAACTCCAGGTGCAACTGGCGTCGGCGGTGCCGCCTCAGTGACTGGCGGAATCGGCGGATCAACGAGCGGAACTGGCGGAGCGGTCAGTCTCGCGGGCGGTGCAGGAACGGCAGGAAACGCCAACGGTGGTGCCGCATCTGTGCTCGGCGGTAACGCTCATGGATCTGGCACTGATGGCGTTGTCAATCTGGGCACGAGCAACACGTCTGCGATCAATGTCGGTGCCGCCGGAATTCTCACGACCAACGTCGGCCATCATCAAGTCAACGGCAACGCCGCCGTCACTGCGACGACCGGCGGAGGCACGACGGGATTGATTCCCGCCGGAGCATCCTTCGTTACGGTTACATCCGACAGCGCCAACAAGCAAATCAGCTTGCCGGCCGGAACGGTCGGTGACGAGATTGAAATTCTCGTCGGCACCACGGCTTGCGAACTCATCAGCGCGGTCACCGCCGACAAGGTCAACGAAGTTGTGGTCGGGGCGACCAACGAACTCGCACTGACGGCCGAGTCGCTGTACCGCTGCAAATACACGAAGTCGGGGTTCTGGATCGTCACCGGAACAACCAAGCTCGGCGCTGCCGAAGCCGCGCTGGTTCCTGACGCGCTCTAACACTGAAGAAATGGAGTGACTCTGGTGGGGCTGCTCGCATCCGCTCAAACCATGCTGGCAGGCGTGATGGTTGCCGAAGGGCAATCCATCACGATCCAGCGAGGCCCGAACAGCGTCACGCTCGTTGCCACGCCAGATGAACCGCAAGAGGGAGAGATCGGAGAAGATGGATTAACCATCCACATGACCAGCCGCATGTTTGCGATCAACGCCGCAGACATGGGAGTGCTCGAAACGCCTCGCGACGGAGACCGAATCACCTGGGGAGCCCTCACGTTTCTCGCTCTGCCGATCAACGGAGGTCGCTGTTACGAGTCGCTCGATAATCGGAATTTACGAATTTCCATTCACGCAAAAAGGGTAGCCACATGACCGACCCAGAAAACGAACCCGTCGCAACCGAACCGGCCACCGAGGTTCCCGCCGAAACTCCGGTTGAGGCGACGCCAGAACCGGAAGCCACCGAAGCGGCGACCGACACAACCGAAGCCGCTGAGCAACCAGCCGCAGAATAGTCCACATGCCAGCAGTCACCGTTGATCCGAGCGTTGAGGCTTGCCAGGCGTTGGTCACACAGATCAACGCGGGGACGGCCTACACGCTCGCTGTTGCGGCGACTTACTCCGAGCAACTGATTGACCCGCTGGAAGAGATCAATGATCTGAGAGTTGATGTCGCAACCGATGAATCGGAATCGCTCGACGAGACCCTCAGTACCGAAGATCGGACCAGCCACCTGATTCGAGTTTGGATTCGATCGCCAGCCGACACGAGCAACGAGTCAATCGACCCGCTCAAGTTGCTGGTGCGACAGATTTTTCAGCGAGTCAACAACTACGACACGGCCGACAAACGTGTCCGAGTTTGGGAATGCAATTTTGAGTCCCTGGAAAACCCAACGAAGCAAACATTGAGAACAGCCGGCCTCTTCGTCGCGCAGATTGTCCTGCGAGTCGAAGTCGAGCCGCCTGCGTAACGACAACCACAGCGGGTGACTCCGCACGGCCCCTACTTTTTTGAAAGGCACCGAACATGGCCACGAAGATGAAGTCCAAAGGCACCGCGTTGCTGGTGTCCATCGCGTCTGTCTACACCGCGATTCCCGAATTGGAAAAGATCGACCGCACGGGCAGCAAGACCGAGACCTATGAGGCTCGGCCGCTCGACATCGGCGCAAGTGCCTACGGCTTCCAGCGCCACCAGAACGGCTACGCCACGCCGCCGAAAATTTCGGCCGAAGGCTGGTACGACGCGGCCAACTCGGTTCACGCCGCGTTGCTCGCGCTCGCGACGACTCCGGTCGCCGCGACCCCGTTCAACACCAACTTCAAGATCACCTACACGAACTCGACACCGACCTCGGAAATCTGGGCGGTCGCGGGTGTCGGCTTCGATGTCAACGTCGATGCACCGAAGGGCGTCCGCTTCAAGATCGACCTCGAATGCACGGGCGATCCGAGCTGATCAAGTAGCCACAAGCTGCCAGCTTGTGAGCGTGTTCCAAGACTGTATCCACGGGGGAGTTTTCACAATGCCAAAAGCCTTTTTCCGCATGGAATGCGGAGCGGATGTCTCGCAAATCACAGACGAAGCGCACCTCGCGTTGCTCACGTCACGCACCGAAAAGATGCGTGACGGAACCGAGCGGCCGGTTTTCTTTTGGCCGGCGGGTTGCGTCGTCGATGGTGCGGTCGCGGAGCACATTCTCGCTGTCGGCATCGGATTGCCGGTCGATGACGAGTCCGCCAAAGAAGTCGGCATGTCGCCGGAGGATCTGAAGCGAGTCCAAATCGAATACGACGCGACGCTCGCCAAGATCAAGCACGAAGACATGAACTTGTTTCGAGCCGGTGCGATCACCGGCTACGACGAAGACGGTGAGTACCTGCGCGGTCCGAACTGGGCTCAGCACGCCGGATCAATCGGCGCGGACGACGACGAAGACGAAGACGAGTAACCCCACAACATCGCCCTCAAGGCGTGAAAGGTGAATCACGATGGCAGCCAGCGCATTGACAGTCAGCACAGTCGCGCGAGCGGGAATCAATATCACGGACCTCGACGCCGCCGCGAACGCCGACGGCAACTTCTTCACGAACACCGGTCACGAGTTCCTGTATTTCTCGAACGGAGATGGCAGCCCAACCACGGTCACGTTGGTCTATTCCGCGACGACCGACGGACAGGCCATCACCAACAAAACGGTCTCCGTACCGGCCGGCAAGGCCATGCTGATCGGGCCGTTCCCGGTGGACCTCTACAACGACTCGAACGGACGGATGAACGTCACCTATTCGAGTGTGACAAGTCTTCTGGCATTGGCGTGCAAGTTACTTCCGAAACAGTAGCCACAAGCGGCCAGCTTGTGAGCGACCAACGACAACCAACAAGGGGGAATCATGGCATCTGGGGGAATGGCGGCCAAGCTGCGCAAGCGGCATGGAAAACAAATCGAAATCGACGGAGACCAGTTCTTCATTCGCAGTCCCACCATGCGTGAACTGCGGATCGTCGATGAAGTTCGCGCATCGAGAGCCAAAGGGACCGACGAGGAACAAGCCGAGGCATCTCGGTTCGCGACAGCCGCTTGGTTCGGCTTTGTCATCTGCGACGACGCCGAAGGGACGCTCGCGTTTCCCAAAGCGGAAGGCGAAGCGGATTTCGAGTGGGCCAAGCGGGTCGAGTCCGAACTGTCGGACGTCGAAAACACCACGCTGCAAGCGATCAGCAGCAAGGTCGGAAAACTGACCCATCAGCCGACTGATGCCGCGATCGTAAAAAACTGAAAAAGGACGCGACGATTCGGCTCGCGGCCAGACTCGCGCGGGCCGCTGGTCGCGTCCTGCCGAGGGATTGGGTCGAGGTCTACGAGTCGCACACACCCTACGAATGGCGAGTCCAACAGATTCTCGCGGTCGTGGATCCGTGGGGAGATGACCGCGCGGACCTGAGAGCCGCGCACAACACGCTCTGGAGCACACCCGGAGAGTTCGACCGCGAAGAGGCGTTCGATCAGCTTCGGAATTACCTGTCGATCAACGAGAACAGCGACTGAGCCGCAAGGGGCCGCGATGGCAAAATTCAGGCCGCAGGGCCGCGGCACTCGATTCCCGCAACGAGCAGGTGGCAGCAAGGGCTCGCAGCTCAACGCCAGCGTCAACGCCGTCACCGCCTCATTGCAGACGCAGCGGCAAGCGTGGACCGAAGTCATCAGCTCGCTGAATGAGTATCGCGCGATCGAACTGCCGGACTTTTCACAAAGCCTGCCAGACGTCTCCGGCTGGACCGCGTTGACCGACGCCGTCAACAGCTACTCGGCCGCCATCGCCGCGATTCCCATTCCGAGTCCCACAGTCGCGACGTTCACACCGGGAACGCTGCCGAATGTTGCGACGCCGTCCGCTGGCCAGGTTGCTCAGCCGACGCAATCGGTCTCGGCCGTCGATCCCTCCGCGCAGATTGCCGCGCTCAACGCCATTGATGCCGAGATCGACGATCAAGCGACACACTGGGCCTCATTGGCGGCAGTCGTCATGGACTTCGTCGATGGCTCGGTCTCTGAGTTCGGAGAATTCGTAGTCGAGTCCATCAATGCGGCGGATGGCGCGATCGAACAGCACAAAGACCACTGGCTGAGCGTCTCGCAATCCATCACCGCGTCCATCGCGGCCATCAAAGACACGATCGGCGAACTTGCCGACACGCCCGCCCCGCAAGTGTCTGGCGCAGACGCTCCCACCGACTCGCGTGACCTCATCACCGAGACGACCGCCGCGATTGCCGAGCAGACCGCCGCTTGGCAAGAGTTGTCGACATCGACCACAGCGTCTGTCGAAAGTCTCGCGGCCACTGCCGCCGCGATGCAGGAACTGATCGAGGCGTCGGCACAAACGAAATCCGGAGTCGAGGGGGCCGGTCAAGCGATCGTCAACAGCTCGACCGCCTCACGCGAGCAACTCGACCAGACGGTCACGGTGATTCGCCGCAATGAAGCAAGCTGGGGCCAAGTCGCCACAACCGCCATCGGCGCTCTGACCGTGATCGGTCAGGGAGTGAACCTGTTCACGAGTAGCAAGAACGCCCTGGCTGTTGCAAACGTCAACGCCACGATCGCGGAAACGACACTAGCGACGGCCACGATGAACGCCGCCGCCGCGCGAGCGACCGCCACCGCCGCCATCGCGGGACAAACCGCCGCGACCGTCATCGCCATTCCGCCGACATTCACGCTCGCCGGTGCGATGGCATTGCTGACAGCACCGTTGACTTTGATTGTCGGCGGTCTCACGCTCGCCGCCGGGGCCATCTACTACTTCACGCGAAGTAGCGAAGACGCGACCGACGCGACGGAAAAAAGCGGAGACGCCGCAGAAGTGGCCGCGAGAAAAGCCGGCTCGCTGTCTCTGGCTTACGAGGCCGTTGCCGAGCAAGCGAAGAACGTCGCCGACGCCACAAAACAAACGGGGCAAGGACTGAGCGCGGTCGAGACTGCGAAGCAATCCATCAAAGGTGGATTCTTTCCTGAAGACACCGAAGAGCAGTTGCAGTCGGTCGCGCGGGAAGCTGGCAAGGTCGTTGTCGCCTGGGAAGAGCTGAAAGCCACGCTCGCGCAGCCGGTCATCGACGCGGGCTTGGCACTCGGTCGCTACGCCGCCGAGTTGTTGGGCGTGAAGTCCGCCGCAGAAAGCGCCACCGCAACCCTGCGAATGGTCGGTGACGCGCTCGATTGGACCAAAAACAAAGCGAAAGAATACTCGACCGAACTCGCAGTCATGGCTCACATGGTCGCGACGGGTTCGACCGAGGAGGAAGCCAGAGCCTTCGTCGAGCAAGGTCAAGCCATTCTCGAAACGTCCGCACGCATCGACGCGATGACCGCGCGGATGGAAGAGCAGCGACAGGGCTACCAACGACTTCGCCAGGCCACGGAAGACGCGACCGATTCCGCCGCACGCGGAGCGGAGATGGCTCGCATCGGGTCCATCACGACGCTCTCCGGCATCGAAGCCGAACGGGCCGCCATCGCACGCAAAGCCGCCTCAGAAATCGAGGCCAACGCCCGACGTCTCCAAGAACTCGAAAAGAAAGGCGCGTCGAAGGACGAAATCTCGGCCGAACGGAACCGGCAGAAACGAGAGGAAGAGGAACGAGCGGAGGCGCTCAAAAAGATCGCTGAGCTGGAACAGGGCATCAAAGCCGGTCGCGTCGAAACCGGAGTCGATGCCGCGACTCGCAAGACCACCGAGGCCATCCAAGAGCTGACGCTCGGACACACCGAGCACACGATCGCGGTCATGCGGGCCGAGGCGGCGCAGACCGGACAATTGGCCGCCTTCGAGGCGGGCTTGCCGGCCTATCGCGCCGCACAAGCCGAACTTGAGGCGGTCAAACAAGCTCAAGAGCAAATCAAGAAATCCTCAGACGAACTTGCCCGGACCATCGAGCGCGAGGCCAACGCGAACAAGCAAGCCGCCACGAACATCGAGACCCTGAAAGACAAGATCAATCTCCTGACCGGTTCGACGACAGAAGCCGCCCTCGCGATGAAGGCGATGCAAACTCTTGGAGTCAATCCGGAGATCGCGCAGGAGACCGCGAAGCTCAACGCCGAACTGCAACGCCTCACGCAAGCCGAAAAAGGCGCGGACAAGATCACGGCGCTGCGAGACCAGATTGACCTGCTCAACGGCTCCGCGACCGCCGCACAAATCGCGATGCGCGAACTTGGCCGCGATGGTTTCAGCGACGAACAAATCGCCGAGATTGGAGCACTCACCACCGAGGTCGATCGGCTGAAAGATTCTCAGAAAAAGGGAGGCAGCAAATCCCAGCAGTCCGACCCAACAGCCGCGTTCGTTGGCTCGAAAGAAGCCGCCGAGATCATGCTGCGCGGGGTCGGTGGAGGATCAAAAATCGAAAGCATCGGCGAGCAGCAACTGGCCGAGCAAAAGAAGATTTCGGCGGGAGTCGCTCAAAAACCTGTTGCGCCAACACCGCAAGCCGCACGAGTGCCATCGCTCATTGTGCCACCCATGCCGGCCATGCCGGAGATTGCGGAGCGTGCCCCAGTCCCATTCGTAGAGCCTCCGATAATCGAAGCCGCGCGCCCGCCTCTAGCCGCGCCGGTCTCCGCACCGACAGCTTCACCGACAGCTTCACCGACAGCTTCACCGACAGCTTCACCGACAGCGATCGTGCTGCCAAACGCGAGAACGCCCGATCTACCTGCTCCAAGTGTGCCAATTCCGTCGCCAGCACCAACTGCCGCTCCTGCGCCGCCGATCGAAATCGCGACAAACGATCAGACGTCGCGCTTCGATGTGCAGAAATCCAGAATCGCAGAAGCCGATACCGCACGAACGCAGGCTGAAAATGCGGCCCGACGAGCCGGACTCAATCCGGAGCAGGTCCGCACATTTGGTCAAGAGGCGTGGGAGAAATCCGAGCGAACCACCGCGCCGAAGATGGAGCAATTCGCCACCACAAGCGAGCCGTCGAGAACCGCAACGCCACCGCGTCAGAGTCCGTCCCCACAAATCCCCACCGCGGCCACCATCGCACCGCCAGCGCCTGCCAGACTGTCGCCTCAGACCGCTCTTGCCCAGCCGATTGGTCAGAGGCTGTTGCCCTTGCCGACGCCGGTGTCTCCGAGTGCTGTGCAAACGCCAGTACCGCAAGTTTCTCAGTCAACGCCAACGCCAACGTCTCTGCCAGTGTCAGCACCATCGCCGTCTCCGCCGCTGAGACTCTCCGCGCCGAACATCACGAGCGCTCCGCTGCCTTTGCCGGAGCTCACGTTGCCGACACCGAGCGTCTCGGTCTCTGAGTTGTCGGCCGTCGAGTTACCCGCGCCGCCAGTCACGCTCGCGGAATTCGATACGCAAAATCTGGCCGCGCCGCCTGTGATGATCGACTCACTCCCGGAAATTCGCCTGCCCGCACCGCAGGTCACAATTGATCCGATTGCTCCGATCGTCGCGCAGACTGCGATTGAGTCCGAGGCAGTCGCCCGCGCACAGACACTCCCGAATCTGACGCCAACCATTCCGGCAGTTGCCGCCGCTGCTCCGAGTGTCGCTCGTCCGCCTGATCGAGAAAACCTATCAGCCGGAACGAGCGTGTCACTGCCGGTCGCGCAACCGTCACCGGCTCTGCCGCAATTGTCACCGATCGTTCAGCCAGCCGCCACAGTGCTCACTTTGCCGCCGACACAGCCCACAGCGGCAACGGCAACAACAACGCAAGAGATCACGAGGCCGGTTCCCGTCACGATCACCAGCCCCGTCCCGACGCTCGATTTGCAGGTGATGACGCCAGCCGCGGAGCCTCCCCGAATCACACAAAGCCTCCCCCCGCTGGTGCCGCCGGCCGCGCCGTTGACCGCCACAGCAGCGCCGGTAACGGCGGCACCAGTTTCCATTCCACCAGCCGCCTCGATCGCGATTCCAAAGTTCGAGGCTCCGCGATTCGAGTTGCCGCCGCAACGCGCGGGAGTCTCCGAAACTCCCAAGATCAGCGGCATCTCGGAACGAGTCACCGAGCCACGTCGGAACAACCGCGAAAATGAAATGGTCGACCTGCTCCGCTCGCTCCTCCAGGAAGAAAAACTCAACACCGCCGCCATCAAAGAACTGGAGATGCCAAATCTCCAAGTGGGGGCCGTATGAGCGACGTCAGAATCAAATTCGTGCGAGATGTTCCGGTCGACCTCGATTCGCTGCCGAAGTCAGCGCGCGGACAGTGTCTCAAAATGAGCCCAGCCGTCAGGCCGATCGTCGGAGCCAACGGGCAGATGTTGATGCCGCCCAGTCCGCCGCGAGTCTGGCATTTCCCTACCGGAGCCGTGGTGCAACTCAACGCGGAACGTGCCGCGAAATATCTGGAGACCGGAGCCGCCGAACCTTACGAGAGCCACACAGGAATCGGCACGTACCTCACGGCCGAAGCCGAAGAACGAAAGGGCGCGGTGTAACCAATGGCGTTCTCAGTTCAATGGCTGGTCGATGGACCGAACACCTCGCGCATCGAACAAAGCGGCCGGATCGTCTCGAAATACAAGCGAACCTACCTCTACAAAACAGACGCCGCCTCGCCGCCAACCGACGCTCAGATAACGACCGACGTTGGAATCGCGCCAGGTTCGCCGCATCCCGACGACGCCAACGCGACGTGCCAATCAGTCGAGATCAGTCACGGAGTCGGCCCTACCAAATGCCCGCACTTCGCGCGGCATGTCGTCGTTGAGTGGGCCACCAACGCGCCCGTCCCGAACACGGTCTCGACCGACCCCACGACGATGCGAACTCGCTGGAGTCTCGCGCCGACAATTCAGCAGCGATACATCGTGCGAGACCGCAACGGCGCGATGATCGTGAACGCCGCTGGTCAGCCCTTTGACGGAGGCATCCCGGTCGCAGTGCGCTTGGGAACCGCCGTGGCTCGGAGAAATGTGACTGCCGCCGGCTACAACCAAAACACGGTCCTTGCCAACAGTGGAAAACTGAACTCGACGACGTTCCTCGGAGGCGCAGCCGGAACCATTCAAGTCGACATCAGCGCCGAAGAAAAATACGACGGCGGCTACCACTACTGGGAAGAGGTCTACACGTTCGCCTATGACCCTCTCGGCTGGCAGCCCAAGCCGATGAATGCCGGATTCTTCCAAAAGGGGACCTACGGCCTGACGCGAATTATCAACTCAGACCTCGACGATACGAATGACCCGCTCGCGCCGGTGCAAGAACCAGAACCATTGCTCCCCGATGGAACGCTCGTGCCCGTTGACGACCGGCCAGGGCTTTGCAACTTCATCACGGTTGACGCTTATGGGTCGATGGACTTCAGCACGTTCGGACTCTAACCGCGATTTTGAAAGCTGGTGAATGATGACAACTTGGACCTGTGTACCGAAAGAACTGAGGAACGTCGGCAACGGAACCGTTGACCTGTCCGTCGAGTATGTCGGCAGCAACGGAGTGAGAAAAACGAAGGAATACAACCTGCACTCTGAAGTGTATCCGACGCTCAAGTCCGTTCAGGATTTCCTCAAGAACGAAGTCAAGGGATTGAACAAGTTCGAGCGTTCCGTTGACAAGTTCCGGGACTTAATCGGCCAGGAGATTGTCGAGTAATGTCCAGACTTGTTTCAGTCGCGACTGGGTTCTTTCTGACCGACACCACTTGGGGAGTTGTATCCGGCGATGGTGTCGTTGATTCTGAGGCGGCATCGACAGCGATCAGCACGTCCGCATTGACAACCCCCTCATTCACAGCGGGTGGCGGCGACACGATCAACGGAGTCGCCCTGAAGCTATCCGCGAGGGCCGCCTCTCCTTCTGGGACATTCACTGTCACGTTACGAAATGTAACTCTATCACTGGACTTGACGAGCGTTACCGTAAACGTGAGCGACCTGCCTTCTTCTGGTAACGGCTGGCAGTATTTCAAGTTCTCTTCGGGTCAACCAATCGACCCGGTCACGGACTACGCTGTTAAGGTCGTATGCTCTGCAACAGGTTCTCAGGTCACTTTGTTCCGGTCGTCAACAACGAACGACTTCTCGAAACTTCTGGTGACGGACCAGAATCAGTACGTCGCCGCCGGAGATCAGCTTCTCATTTGCGGCGAACTGACCGGGGCAGGAACCGGAAACTCGTTCACGGTCACGATGGATAATTCCGACACGACTATCTTCGGTGCGACGAGTTACACCGATGGCGTCAGCGTCAATAACCGGGGAACGCTCGCGTACAGCACGGATGGGATGGTAAACTATCATCTGAAATACGCAGGCCGGTTCTCAGTCTATGGCGGCGGCACATTCAACATCGGCACGAGCGGTGACAGGGTTCCGTCAGGGTGGACGGCAACTCTCGAAATGAGCGTCTCCACAAACGTAGACACCGGCCTCGTCATCCAAAACGGAGGCACGTTCAACGCCTACGGTCAGACTATCACCGCGTATCAAACGCTGCTGAACACGGACGAAGCAGCAGCCGCAACCGTTCTGGGGGTGGTGTCAACGAGCGGTTGGGCGAACGGTGATGAGATCGCGATTGCCAGCACAACACGAACGGCATCCCAGCACGAAAAGCGGACCATCTCGACGGTCGATTCCGCAACGCAGGTGACGGTCACGAGCGGACTGACGAACGCTCACAGCGGGACGAGTCCAACTCAAGCGGAAGTCATTCACCTGACCCGCAACGTCAAGATTCTAGGCACGTCTGCGACGTTACAAGGTTACGTCTGGTTTGACGACACGAGCACGGTCGTTTGCGACTCAGTGCAGTTCAAGTGGATGGGATCGGGGACGACGAACAAGCGTGGCGTGGACATCCAGACGACGACCGGAAACTGCACGATCACGGGTTGCTCATTTCATGAGTTTAGTGTGTCGAGTTCTACCGGGGTCTTCGTTAGTGGGTCCACAAGTAACAACATCGCAATTTCAAACTGCGTGATTTGGGGCATCGCTGCAAAAGGGATTGACGTCTCAGCCGCAACGACAGGTGCATCTATCTCAATCACGAACATCTTTGCGGTTGGCGCTGATGTTGGCTTCAATATCCTTGATCTTGGAATCACTTTAACTGGTTGTGCAGCACCATCCTGCACTTCAAACGGTTTCGTGATCGGAGAAGCCGGAGCACGGACCAATTCTTTTGATAATCTTTCTACTCATAGCTGTGGCTCAACTAGCTTTCTTTTAGGAAATAACAAGGAAGGACTGTTTACAAATATCACTTCCTGGAGATCTTCTGGTTCTGGATTTGGAATCAATGGTGCGTCGTCTAGTGATCCGGTTATTGATGGACTAACAGTGTTTGGAAATACGACGAACAATGTTCTAATTGCAGCGGGATATTCCGCCACGTTTAGAAATATAGTCGCCAGTGGGGACACTTCGTTTTCAACTACTTCTGGAATATCATGCAGCGTGAACTCTAGGGTAGTGGTTGAAAACAGCACGTTCGGAGTGGCAACTGGAATAAAAACGGCTCATACGCAAGATGTTTTACTGTCTAACAATGGGCCATTTGTGTTTCGGGACTGTCTTTTCGAATCAGCCACAGAGATAAGCATCACAGCGACTGTCCAAGGAAATCTAGGAGGCGTCTTCTCGCAAAGGCACGACCAGACAAATGGCCTCCACAAGCGGTACACTGTTTACGGCAACGCCACGACTGAGACGACGACTTTCAACACCGCCTCGCCGTCCGAGAAACTCAGTCCGCTCTCTTCCACGATCAAGTTTCGATCAAGCGTGATGCGGGTCGCTGTTGCCAGCGGCTCTACAGTCACGATAAGCGTCTACGTCCGCAAAGACACCAGCTACAACGGGGCAGCGCCGCGATTGCGAATCCTCGCGAATCCCGCACTCGGCATTAACTTCGACGCAGACGCGACAGTGGACACGTTCACCGCAGCAGCGGACACATGGGAGCAACTGACAGGGACGACAGCCGCCGCAGGCGATGACGGCGTGATGGAATTCGTTGTGGACGTTGATGGTAGCGCAGGGGCAGTGTTCGTGGACGATTGGAGCGTGTCATAATGATTTCAAAAGAAAAGATCGAAACGGTACTCAAAGCGGCGATGGAATACGAAGAAGTTCCGTCAGCCAGCGGCCACAGCTACAAACAAGAGTACATCAAGCTGTGTCAAGACGCCCTTGCGGGTGACGATGGTGCGTTGAGTCGTCTCACGGAGGAAGAGGAAACAATTCTCGGTGAGGTAATCAGCGATCAAGACTTCGGTTGCCTCTGGACATAATCATGGCCGCGAGCATTCCTACTGGCAACAAGTTCTGGTTTGATGGCCAAGTGCTTAGCACGGTCGTCAACGGATCGAACGATCCAGGAACGGTGAAGTTCTGGATTGATGGTCAGGTTTTCGGCGGTCTGTCTCCCGTCGCTGGCGGTGAGCTGACAGGCAGCGGCGCGGCATCGTTTTCAATCACGGCGTCAGGCGCGGGCGTTGCTGATGCGATTGGTGCTGGAGCGTCATCGTTCTCGATCGCCGTTGCTGCCGTCGGCGCGGCTGACATTCTCGGAAGCGCGTCAAGCTCGTTCACGATCACGCCGGCCGGGATCGGCGCGGCTGATGCGATTGGAGCCGGTGAATCATCATTCACATTCGCGGTTGCGGCCAGCGGTCAAGCTGACTCCGCGGGAAGTGGCTCATCATCGTTCACGATTTCCGCAAGCGGAGTCGGAGCCGCAGACGCAAGCGGCAGCGGAGTCTCGGCCTTCTCGATCGACGTGGCGGGAGTCGGACGTGCCGATGCCGTCGCCAGCGGGGCGAGCAGTTTCACGATCAGCGTGACAGCCGTTGGAGCGGCAGACGCCATCGCGAGCGGCGCGGCCTCGTTCTCAGTGACGGTTGCCGGAAGCGGCGTTGCGGAGTCGATCGGCAGCGGTGCGACATCCTTCACGATCACATCGGCAGCGATTGGCCTCGCTGATGCCGTCGCGAGTGGATCAAGCTCCTTCACGATCACCGCCGACGCGGTCAGCCTAGCGGACAAGGTCGCGAGCGGGGCCAGTGCATTCTCGGTCAACGTCGCTGGCAGCGGAGCCGCCGACGCAACGGGCAACGGAGCCACATCATTCACGATCGCGGCGAGCGGGGTCGGCTCAAAAGATGCCGCAGGAGCCGGCAACTCATCGTTCGCGATCACGGCGGCTGGAGTTGGGTCGGCTGACGCAATTGGTTCCGGATCGTCAGTCTTTGCCGTCAATCAAGCCGGAGTCATCCTGGTTGAAGTGGTCGGAAGCGGATCAAGCTCGTTCAGTGTCAGCGTCGCCGGCGTTGGAGCAGCAGACGCAATCGGATCAGCCGCGTCATCGTTCTCAATGGTCGTCCTTGCAACCGATCAGGCCGTCTACGTTGTTAACGGAATCAGAATCGCGTCCGCAACCCTCGCAGTGGCGGGTTGCAGTGCAACGGTCGCAGTCGCAAACGCCACAGCATCAATTTCCGTTGCCGGGTGTGCGGCATCTATCTCAGTCGCGAAAGCGACCGCAACCATCGCAGTGCCAAATGTCTCGTCTTCAATTGTCGCGTTCTAGCCAATATCGTTTCAGAAGTCTGAATCAGAACTCTTACAGAAAGGTCAATCATGGCCAATTATGCTCGCGTCGCTGTCGCTCGTTCCGCCGGTGGATTCACTGTCTCCAGTAACGCCGCAAGCCTCACGGCCATTGCCACCTTCGCTGCGATGGCAGGCGGAGCAGGTGGAACCGTAACACACTTTGGGCTCGGCACAGATTCGAGCGGGGCCGGCAACCTGTTGTTGTTCGGAACCGTGACGCCGAACCTCGCGGTGGTCGCGGGTGTGACGCCCAAACTCGACACCGGAACAACGATCACGCAAGCCGCAAGCGATGGCATGACGACGGCAGCCGCAAATGCGTTGCTTCAGTTGCTGCTGAACAACGTGGACTGGGCAAACATCGGAGACGCGGGCGGAATACAGAACTCGGCTTCCGCTGGGAGCCTCTACCTGTCGCTGCACACGTCGTCGCCCGGAGAGGGCGGAGACCAAACCACGAACGAAATTGCGTACACCTAATCGAGAACCTCAAGCAGAGAGCAGGTGAGAGATGGCCGCCACGCCAACCATTATGCGCACGTCCGCCGGTGCCGCAGCCGTCGTGCAAGAGGGCGAGTCGTGCAATCTCAGACTCGTGCCGACGGATATCGACGGGGCTGCGATTCTGAAAGCCAACCTGATCACACTCACGTTCACGCTGTTCGACCTCGCAACGTCCGCAGTGGTCAACGGCCGCAACGCTCAGAACGTGCTCGACGCGAATGACGGCACGGTTGACACCGCCGGAGTGCTCACCATGCGATTAGGGCCTCTCGACACAGTCATCGTCGGCACGGTCGCGAACGGATTCAAGCAGGTCAGGTGCGTACAACTGGCCTGGACATTCAACGACGGCGTCGCGGTCAGGACCGGCAAGAGCGATCCGCTCGGATTCCACGTTCAAAACCTAGCCACGGTCACTTAGGCAATCAGATGGACGAAGTCTTTGGACTGACCGCGGAAGGCATCCGACGCACGGCTGAAACAAACCGCCGCGTTCTCGGAGAGCTTATGCCCACCGGCCGCCGAACTCGCCGAGTCTACCCCGGTGGAGGCGGCAGTAGCATCGGCAACGAATGGATAGATTTTAGTGTCTATGAAGTTTGCCCAATTCTCCCGACCGGGGCCATACAAGCTGTTTGGGCACAAGTCACACGAACATCTTGTCAGACATCTGTCGAGATTGGTGATATTGTTCTTGTTTATGATCCAAACAACTGTTGGTTTAACTTACCTATTGAGCTACTTTCAACGCTTTCCGGCAGGGCGGATTTAACCGCTGGGCATGATGAGGTGGTCCTGTTCTGTGCTGAATTTCGTAGCCTGGGTGAGTGTTACTGGAAAGTGACTGGATTGTGTTGCTATGAGGAATCCTACTGATGCCACTGCCGACCACATCGCAGGGGCCAGAAAGGTTTCGCGGCGGAGCGCACTGCCCGGACCATCACGACGGAGTCCGCGCGGGCTACCCCGACTGGTGCTGCTGCTGCGATCCTTGTCTCTACATACGCCCTAGTGAAAATCGAGTACCCGCTGACCTTGCCTCGCAGTCTTGTCGTTGTGTTCCGGTCCTCGTCTGCATGACGTTTACTCCAGATGGTGGAAGCGACCCATGTGCAGCAGTGATTTCATCG
>Ga0207952_1000465_pt1 | contig 32764 bp, 30 predicted proteins | sample SubbioR12Aug_8Ca_FD_184831 | JGI IMG/M metagenome (GOLD analysis project Ga0207952, IMG submission 184831) | Serpentinite rock and fluid subsurface biosphere microbial communities from McLaughlin Reserve, California, USA - CR12Aug_8Ca (SPAdes) | ecosystem: Environmental > Terrestrial > Deep... | reverse complement strand
ACATCTTCGACCAACGGAACGGATGCTGTGAACAACACGCGTATGATTGCGTACGCTGCACCCATCACGGGATCGACGGTCTACGCGCCGCAGGCAAATCCGACGCTGACGGGCGTGGTGACGGTGCCGACATCTTCGACCAACGGAACGGATGCTGTGAACAACACGCGACTCAGTAGTTACGCAATGGCGTTGACTTCTGCAACTGGGCAGACGGTGAACAGCGCCGCTACCTTCGGCGGAACTAACGCCTCTTCGTTTGTTGTTGACTCAACCTCCGCGTCTCTCAACAGCGCGACGATACAGATCGGCAAGTTGTCTGGCGGATCGACAGTTCGGATCGGCAGTACGGAATCGAATACGACGATCGAGCTTGGGCTGCCAACTGGGACGACGAGCGTAAATCAGAATTTCACCGTCGGTGCAGTTGGTGCCTTCTCTCAGACAACGTTCAATTTGGAGCCGGCGACATACGTGCGGGTACCAGTACCATCTGACGGTCGTGATGCGACAACGAAAACGTACGTAGACAATGCTGACGCACTGAAGATGTCATTGTCTTCCGCGTCAACGCAGACATTGAACAGTTCAGTGCTCGTGTCCGGTGCTAACGCATCCACGTTTGACATACAGTCTACTGGAACCGTACTTGGCAGCGGGTCGATCCAAATCGGCTATCCAACAGGTGGATCCACTGTTACGCTGGGAGGTACTGCGGGTGTCACCAATCTGAGCGTGGCGAGTGGCGGGACGACGAACGTATCGCTACTGAACGCCGCCAGTGTTACGGTGCCGGAACCTGAAAATGCGAATGAAGCTGCTACGAAGGCATACGTCGACTTGAATGCAGGGGTTTCGTCGTTCAATACGCGCACTGGCGCCGTGACTTCTGCTTCGGGTGATTATTCAGCGTTTTACGTACCATTGACGGGCACTTCCACTACAGCAGTGAATCTAACGGCCGGTGCAGTGAACAGTGTGCTGATTCCTGCGCTCGATCTTGACAACACACCGCCTAATGCAAATGCGGCTGTTCCCTTTGCGGGGCTCAACACGGTGCTCACGAGGTTCGTACAGCTGGACAAGCCCGGGCCGCAGTCAATTGGGTCGACCAGTGTCCTGGGTTCTACAAACGGCAGCAACACGAGGCTGATTGCAGGATCGTCTGCGAACAGTAACACGCTGACTGTCGAAGCGGAAACAGTTACAATTGGTAACGTCACAACCGAATTGGCACACGCTTCGACGGTTACGTTCAACACCGGCGGTACCGGTGCTCCTAATTCGACCCTGCTGCGATCCGATTTGGTGGAGGTCGGCTCGACTACCAAATCGTCGACTGCAAAGTTTGTCTTGCATCCGGTGAATGGTCAATTCAACACAGTCGAATTAGGTTCGGACTACGTCCGGATTGGCGAGCAAACCCCTTCGATGGCTAATTCCTTTACCGAGACGAGGTTCCACCGCTCCGGATCTGCTTGGCCAGACGGCAACGAGGTTTACTTTGACAACGGAACAACAATATTCGGGACGGAGAACGCATCGACGTCCGACGTATTCAAGTTCCGAAACAACGCTGGCACCGGCCAGAATCGTCTACTGATTTACCCAGAGGTGGTCGAGATCGGTACTGGGAGTGTCTCTACTGCCGTATCAATACCTGATCAATCAGACGTGCAGATGTCACTCAGTCGGGCCACTTTCCTGCGCGTCCCATCACTGAATGCAACAGTTGGCAACAGGAATGCAAACGACGCAGTTCCATACGAAGCACTTTCATCCTACGTGGAGCTGTCGTCGGCGTCAGGTCAGACAGTGAACAGTGCGATGACCTTCAGCGGCGGGAATGCGAGTGCGTTCACTGTCGGTGCGACTGCGACGAACCTCAACAGTGCGACGACGCAGGTGGGGAGCGTCGCTGGCGGATCAACGGTGAACATTGGCGGAACGGCCGGAGCGACGACGGTCAACCTTGGACGGGCGACGGGTACAAACAGCTTCGCTGTTCCAAGTGGCGGAACAACCACAGTGGAGTTGGTAAACGCAACGAGCGTCAAAGTGCCCACTGTCGCCGATCCAGGAACGCATTCGACGCCCGGAACCGTAACCACCGAGGCAGTCAACTGGACACAACTGAAGGCCTATTTGGTGAGCAACTACACGCCACTCGCTTAGCCGACGTAGTAGCATAAGTAACGCTTATTGGACTGAAGTCGCGGGATGGCAAAATGCGTGCCCTAATTGATTAACATAAACTTTTTTACGACAGTCTTCAGGTATGTCCACTCCTCCTCCTAATGCGCGTCAGCCGCTGTATCCGAGTATCAGCTCGTTTACGGCTGCTGAGCCAGCCTCCATTCCGATTTCTGGGATGTATGCTGTTTCTGCTGTGGTCGACAACCGCGACGGCTCGATTGCCACGCTTCCAAGTACAATTCAATGGGTCGGTGTAGACCCTGCGGAGTTTGCAGGGGGTGGCCAGGGTGCATTCGTGGAACTAACATCGGGGACGTCGCAGACGATCAACAGTTCCCTAGCGGTATCAGGGAACAACGCAATCAACTTTACGGACAGCGCCATTACGACCGATTTCACTGGTGCTTCAGTGGTGTTTGGAGGTGGGACGGCAGCAACTACTGTCACTACGAGCGGCACAGGGCCGGGAGTAACATTCAACTTGCAGAATGCTGCGTCAGTCTCTGTTCCAAACACGACCACCTCGTCCAATGCAGCTGCCGCCGTAAACGTGGGATCTCTAAGTGGTCTGATTGGAACGGGATTCGTGCAGTTGACTTCAACCACGGCGCAGACGATCAACAGTTCTCTTACCGTGAGTGGGAGTAATGTTGCCAATGTGACCCTGGCGCCCACAGCCCTGAGTATCGGTGGCACTACGGGCTCAGCTGTCACAGTTGGCGGTCTTTCCACTTCGGTGGATTTATCCGCCGGACAGTATGTGTATGTCCCCAACACGACGAGTGCATCAAACGCACTCGCGGCAGTCAATGTCGGTTCAATCGAAGGACTTCTTCCGGGTGGATCACAGGTTGTCATCTACGAGCAGGCGCCGGCCGCGTACAGCTCCGGTGGTGCGCAGATGTCGTTCCCCGGAACAGGTTTTCCAGCGGACGAATACATCGCTATTCCACTCTTCGTGAGCCTGAAACAGGGGTCGGGTCCTCAGCCGTACGTCTGGGTGGATTGGGGACCAGTGTCGGCATACCAGAGTTTTGCATATGATCCATCGGGCGCGAACACTGCTGGGCTGCAGATCACAATCGTCGGACCAGGGGCGTCGAACGTGACTTTGGTCACTGGTGTGCTGTACATCCGGACGGCGGCGACACAGAACCTCGTTGTCATACCCGGTAACAGCACGACCGCCGGGTTTGGAGTGGCACTCGCGACTCCACCATCGTCATTCCCAACGTAATACGCGTACTAATGAAAGATCTAGGATAATAGGAACCGGCGCTGCGATACGAAGCTGCGTGGGATGACACATACTTATGTGACGTTACAGAATAAGATGAGCATCAATCATGATAACGAGGGTGGAGAGAGAAGGCTACATTTCTACGAGTACATCAACTCCACATGTCCAGTTCCAGACACGGTCGCAGTGCCGCTGTACCTCCCGCAGTTGAGCCCGATGCTAACGCTGACGGCACAGGAAGCAGTGGTCGACTTGATGACGGCAGGACGCGGACGAACGCTCTCGGCGGAGCTGAATTCCATGAAAAGGGACTGCCGCGAGCTCTACGACGCTATCGCGATCAAGTACGTGCCAGAAGAAAGGTTGTGGCGGGCCCCGCGCAGCTCGTTCTTGCTAATCAACAAGATCCTCTTGTACCTGTTCGAGGACACCAAGGAGATGAGTCTTTCGACGACATCCCAGAGCTGCAACGTGACACCAGCCCCACAGATCGTGACGCGACGGAGGCAGCTGCGGATCTCCGACGTAAGAGCAAAAATGAGTTGAGTGTGTTTGACGAACGTGTTAGGATTCTGATGTGTGCACTCGTTGACCAAGTAGAGGAGAACGAAAAGATAAAGAAAAGGCTGGCTGTGGTAGAGAGATTGCTGCGGGAAGAGAGAATGAAGTAGGGGCACCCATCCCATCGCAACTTAGTCACGTCAATGGTGTGCATCAAAATGAAACCATGCATGTCACAATGACTCCGTTGTGTAGTACCTTTACAATGGGTAACGCAGTGTCCGATGTTAAGAATGCAGTGGGAAGCGCTTTTCATGCCGTCACACATGTCGCCGACGAAGTTGTCCACCCACTCGAACATGTCGTGTCTGCTGGGATTCACGACATTGCCACAGGGGCCGATGCAGTGGTGAACGCAGTGCCAGGACTAAAGGATGTCGTGCATGTCGTGCATGAGGGACTTGGCGACGTCGAGAAGGTTGCTGGGTCTGCAATAGGCGGGGCGTTGCATATCGGTGGAGAAGCACTGTCAGATGTCGCGCATGCTGTCCCCGGTGTAATGAATGTTGTCCATGATGTAAGCGGCGTGGCAAACAAGCTAGCTGGGTCGGTTGGTGGGGTTGCTGGGACGATTGGGAATATCGCCGGAGACGTCAGTAAAGTCGCCAGTGTTGTCAAGCAGGTTGCCCCATGGGTACCTGGACTTGGTATGGAGGCAGAGGGATTGGCGACAGAGGCTGGTAATGTGGCGAATGTCGTAGGCGGGATAGCCGGAAAGGTACACAAGGCAGCATCTGCAGTGCAGAAGGTATCCCAGTATGGCATGAAGGCGAACGGCACCATGATGCGTCCTTCATCTGCAAAGAAGGAGATATTCAGGCCACCCGTTGCCCGAAGGCGAGCACTTGGAGGTTATCAGATGGCTACTATCACACCAGACGACGTGCGCAACATTGCGCATCAATTGGGCATACCATCGAAATCACCGGTCCGTATCGAACTCCGTGACCGCCTTGGCAGGCGAATGTCGACGATAATGGGCGTGACTGCATAGTAACACCACTACCGAGGGCGCGAAGTAAGCGGATTGCGTTTGATCTACTGTATTGTCACATAAATTCTGTTGATCGTTGCATCAGCAAGATGTCATCGGAACCTCCAGCAAGAAAATTCAAGCACGAGGGACAGACGTACCTAACCGTCAAGAAACAATGCTTGTATGAAGGCCTCCCTATTGATCACGTGCTGGGGCTCCTGTCGCATGCGAGAGCCAATGCAGTTCGTGACGCAATGGCCATGCAGCTAAGCGAGGCACAGCTGGTGGTTTACGGTGCACAATTTGTCATGTACTGCGGCTCGTCCTTCCTCGCCAGCAGCGTCCGACGGTCTTTGCCCCTGTCATGGAACTCGGAGCCGGAAGAGAAGATCAACGCCGTGGTCCTAGCTGTAATTGAAGCGAACGCACCAGAGGCCGTGGTGTTGCATCTCATCTGTCACAAAAAATGGGCTGAGATAGAACAGCGCTGTGCCGCCGCGCTAAATGCGTCGTTGCTTGATCGAGCCGAGGATGTAGACGAAGAGGTGGATCATATTGTTTGGAATGGGAAAAGGAAATAACATCATGCTCGTGAATCATTCAGTGTCGGGAATGGGAACAAGGGCTGTGCATGTCGACATAAACCTGCCTTCAACACAATGTTCAGTGAATGACCGAGCGAGAATTCACAGACGAAGAAAAGAGGGAGTGGCGGGTAATCCTTCGTCCACCTTGGCAAATCCAGTTCCAGAATCGACCTAATCGCCCGCCGTTTCTCCAACGGTCGGAGCGCGATTACGGTTCTCTGCATGTATCGCGTTCGCAACCCCCGTTGCCGCCGTTGAATGTGCCGATGACAGGGTTGTGGGGCGGTCCGCAGTTGCCAATGGTTGACGGGCAACGGCAGAGGGAGGACGATCTTCGTCGAGAGGAGCAAAGGCGGGCCGCAGCAAGTGACGAAGTGATGCTGCATCACTTCTGGGATTTGTCGGATCTGGAAAGACTTCATTACCTGCATCGACTGCCGCCACATCTCCGACGACGTGCCGCGGACGGGCCGCCACCCAAGCCTTAGTATAATTACTATAAGGCAAAAAGTTGTGTTTCCTCCGGACCCCCGGGGCTCCGGGGCTCCGGAGCTCCGGACCTCCGGGGCTCCGGGGCTCCGTAAATTCCCGGAATTCAGAAAACCCCGGAATTTCAAAAACACGGGAATTACGAAAACATGGGAATTTCGAAAACATGGGAATTCATGAGCATCACCAACGGGAGATGGGCGAAGCCTAATCGAAATCCAGCAGGTGGCACTTGTATGGGCCCCCCTAGGGGCCCTAATCACATGTAACCACAAGTTTTTCCTTCAGTTGAGCCACAGAGGATGTTAGAGTACAGCAAAGTGGGAGAATATGGCGGTGAAATTCGCCTGGGTCTGCTGAGCCCCTGCATTGCTTCGATTAGCAGCGGAGGGCTTGTCGCGGCGACGACGGAATGCGGGACTGTTCCGCATGTTGTTATCTGGAGTGTGGAAACGGGTCGTGAACTGTGCTTATTGAGCGGAATGGAGCTTCCAGCGTTTAGCCGATGCGGTACCAAGCTCGCTTGCATTGGTTTCTCTGATCCGCACTGGGGCATGCTGCATGTATACGACGTAGCGACGCGGACCTGCAGCTGGAGTGGAGTACGAAATGATAACACCGGATGTTGGTATGCATCGCTCACTGGTGTCTTGTGGTCGCCGGATGATCGAATGCTGGTAGAGTGCTCAAACCGATTCGTGCGGTTTTACGATGCGTCTGACGGTAGTGTCATAGCTCGCGTGGAGTGTGCTTGTTTCTCCGCGTTGTTCTCCGATGACGGGTCGTCTTTGTTTATCGGATCTCAAGGCGCCGTGGTCAAGCTCGACGTCGCGACGTTAACACCATGGGTGATGTGCCACGTCGGGTCGCCGTGTGATTGCATCAAGTTGTCTGGATACAACCAGGACGCCGGTTTGTTGTTTGTGTTCAATTTCGACGTGGTCGCCGTTGATTGTCGTCGTAAACGTGTTGTCAGTAGGATGGTTGCCCAGAGCAACGCTTCTTTACTCGGCGCATCGTGTACCGCCGATGGGAGGTACATGATTTGCATGGGGTACAAGGGAGGGCCATCGGGCGATACGCATCGGTTCACAACGGTCCATGACATGGCGAAGTGCGTAGAGTATGTGCAGGGAAAACGGACGCGTGAGCAGGAATAGTCGCTGTTTTGTACATGTCTGCAAATGTGGCGCGGGTGGGAGGCCCGCACCCTGGTCAGTATTACCCAGGGTGCGGGCCGGGCAGGCCAGGCATTGTTCCGTTTTCTCAGAATACAGGTCCATCAGCAGGAGGGTATCATGAGCGAGCAACAGGCTGTCGGCCGACGGCGTCATCGCGAATGTACCTGCGGTGAGATGTGCGCGGACTTCTGGAAGATGCACAGTACCGTAATGGGTATGATTACAGACGCTGGCGTGTTTGAGTCGCTTGACGAGCTGATTGCGCACAAGGACTACATGATGAGCTTCCGTGACATGCTCAACTGCAACGCTTGTACGCCTCCCGTCCTCGCCGCGAAGACGGTCGTCATACGTACAGTGACGAAGGTCGTCGACATGGTTCGCGGGATGATTCGCGAAGTGCGCGAGCGAGTTTGTCGCTGTTCCAATGGTCGGACGCTGCGCATGTGGGCGGAGTGCACAATGCCACGGGCGATTGAGATGATCACCTGGTACTACAACGGCTTCGATGTGCCCCAGGAGGAGTTCCAGGAGGTCCAAGCGGACCTGGACATCACGCGTGAGGCTTCTCAGTGCCGACGTTGGCGCGAGCATGGTTACACACTACGGCAGATGAAGCAGATGTTCCGTGAGGCGTCAGAGTTCCACTTTCGTCTCACACTGGCTCGCGTTGGACTCGTGCCTGGTCGCCCCAACATCACACGTCGCACAGCTGCTAAGAGCTGCCCCGTGACGGAACGTTACTTTTCCTAGAACCTTTGTTTGTAGCAGGGGCGAGCGGGTGCATGTTTTTTGTTTTCCGGGTTCTTTCAATTTGTTTGCTGACGAGTGCTGCTAGAAAGTGGGTTGTTATGCTGTGGTATACACTTGTCATTGCGACAGGCGTTTGATAGTTACGGGGGCTGGACATGTTCCCGTACGTGAGGAAACTCATGCAGAGAACCACCTTTATTGACACAAACAACAGCAAACATCATGCCCTCCCTGGCGTTGGCAACGCCGAAAAAGTCGAGGCTAGCATCAAAGGCGAAGCGGCAAAAGAAGGACAAAGCATTCATGGGTGTGAAAAAAGCGCATCGGTTCCGTCCTGGCACAGTGGCGCTGCGGGAGGTACGAAAGTTCCAGAACACCACTGGAAATCTGATACCGGCAGCCCCGTTCCGCAGGATGGCTCGGGAGATTGCTTCGAAGGTGAAGGAGGGAGTCCGTTTTTCCCAGACGGCTATTGATGCGTTGCAGGAGGCGTCGGAGGCGTATATGACATCGGTGCTGCGGGATGCTGATCTTATTGTAAAGCATTCTAAACGCAGTGCAATGAAACCGAGTGATCTACAGCTGGCGCTGCGGCTTCGCGGAGATCGCGTATAGGGGTGTTTTTGCGTGTATTCCATGTTTTGACATTATTCAGTGTGGGGTATCTGCAACGAGGGGCACTATTAAAGATGTTAATTGACCCAGCGGTCAGCTTTGTAACATGAACTTCATTTTTTGCTGTCTGTAGCTGATCGTATGCCAGCAGAGAAGCGTCAGAGAGAGGGCGATGATTTGCCACCTGGGCGCCCTCTGGCAGACATTTTACGCGACAGGGTGAGGCAAGCGAGGCGAAGGCGCGACGAAGAGCAAAAGTATTTGATGCCCCCGGTGACTACAGGGCTCTTCACGCATCTTCCCGCCAAGGCATGGGACAAGCTGAAACCGCAAGTGCCGAAGGAAGCGCCGGCGCAGCCACTTGCGCAAAAAAAAGAGCGTCCACGTCCGATGCCGCCGCCGGATCCGTTCGGTGTACCACCAGTTTTGTTTCACAGTGGCTACCCGCTAGAGGCATTTCATTACGGCGCCCTGTTCGAGCGTACACCCGTGCCCGATGAGGAGGCTCAACCGCCAGCGCCAGAACAAGAAGCTGCCGTTCCGACCGAAGCTGTCTCTGACGTGGGCGTATCGTCAGTAAGCGCCGGCGTTGGTGATCCGGGACGTGATGCACAGCCGGAGCCTGACGACGATATCGAGATGGAAGCTGATGCACCTGGCACGGCGGTTACTGCGCCAAGCGCCGCCGACGAATACTTTCTCACGTCGGGGGTTCCTCAGTTGTATGCACAGAGTAAGGTCATACCAGTTTACGAATACGCATCTTCTATGAAAGCGCTGTATCGTACCGCATTCGAGCACATGAGGGTGCATCTAGCAGCGATAACGTCGTCTTGTATAGAAAACGCGCACGGGGTGCCGTACGAGAAAGAGCGTTGGGAAAATAACTACCGCGAGCTGCGTGAGCGATACAAGTCGTCGAGGAGTACACCACAGTGTGACGAAAAGACCAAGCCCATTCGGGACGTTATGAAGTACTGGAAAGAACAGATGCTAAAGGCACAGTCAGTAATGCAGGAGGTGAGTGAGGCATGGGGGGACGATCTGAATGCGATGCTGGCGAAGACTGGCAGGATGTTTTCTCCAACGTAGTAAATTGACGTCGACGTGCCAGATGACTGATTTGCCCAGATTACTGTGCTGTAGTGATGGGGTGTTCCTTTCTTGCAGTTTGAAAGATGTCTTCCAAAGGAACGCCCAAAGTGGACGCGTTGGATGTGTACGTCCAGTTGTCGCAAGATCTCCAGGATGGCTCTAGGCTTGCCTACTATGAGTCTCTGCAGATGCTGCTTCCAGCTCCGCTGTACAAGCATGATATTGAGGGCAAGGAACCACATGTGTCTGAGCCTGGGGTTCTCCCGCCGGAGGTGCGTGGCATTCAAGAGACGCTATACAGTAACTGGACTGCGGAAATGCACAACATGGCGCTAGTAGACTTCATTCACTCCTGGACGTCAAGGACAATGCAGGCACTGTTGACCGACGCAAAGAAGGAGCTCTAATCGCGGAATACACTAGTATCGGTTTGATGGGTGCTGATGTAGGGTTGTGCGTCAGATCGATTTTTTGTGTCAATGCTGTTGTCACATTTCACCTAGAGAAAACACATTCCGCTTCATAAGCCACTTCAAGCAACCGAATGGAGGTCGACCGCGAAGACAGTGCAGTGCGTCACTGGAACGAGTCCGAAGGCATGGTGGCCGAGGGCTCGCCCGGCAGCGGAGACATGCGCCGCTGGGAGGACACGGTGGACGGAGCCTTGCTCAGCGGCGAAGACAAGCGACGCTGGGAGGAAGAGAGGCGTCGCTGGAACGAGTCCGATGAAGATTTCCGTCGCACGCGCTACGGCGACAACGGTGGGGTGGTCGAATGCCCCCTCAACAGCGAAGACGGCACACTGGCTTACTGGTACGAGCTCGATGATGGGAACGACATGGTCGACATGACGTACGACAAGGACGGTAACGTGATCAACTGCTCGGATCCGCTGTACTTGATCAACGAGCTGAGGGAGGAGTTGGATGCTGCCAAGGTGGAGATCGCTCGACTGACTGCAATCACCGGACGGATGGCGTAGCTGGAACCAAAAGCAGGAACAACTTGTCGATTTTCCGTAGTTTGGGGAATTCCCGTAGTTTCGAAAATCCGGGGATTGGTGCGCGCGTGGTGCAATCAGTAACAACAACGGGGTGTTTTGTCGCTTTGTCGTGTGTTTGGGAATTCCGGGAATTGCAGAATTCCGGGAATTGGTGCGCAAGGCGTGATAATTTTCCAATTGACGTTGATCCAATTGGAAAAATCTCTTATCGCTGTCGTGAAGATTGCGTGTTGTTTTCCGCGCTGGTTCAGTACATTATGGGGTGGAGGTGTCACGCGAGCGGTTTTCGGCTGCTGAGTGGAATTCCCGGAATTGTCGACTTGAACAGTGAGTCAGCCACAAACAATAAACTCAGTCACCACCAGATGGATTTCGCCAGTGTCACTACGCGATGTGCTTGCGCCAAGCGTGCGCGCGACATTGACGCAGAGGCGATTTACCTGCCCAACATGCAAATGGGTGACGATGAACGCGACCGGTTTCGCAACGAGATGCGGTCGATGCTCGAAGGGATCGCCGCAGCCGGGGTGCTGTTCGACGGTCATGCGACGTACAGCTTGACAACTATTTTACGCCAGGAGCGCGCATCACGTTGCCGTATCGAAACGCGTGAATGGGCAGAGGCAAAAGAGGTGGATGTGCACTGGAAGACCTGTCCGATGCGCTTTCACTGAGGGTGTATCCGGGTAGATGGGTATTTTGTGACTGTTTTTGGGGGTTTCGTTGTATCTTGGGAATTCCGGGAATTTCAGAATTCCGGGAATTGGTGCGCGTGGCGTGATAATTTTCCAATTGACGTTGATCCAATTGGAGAAATCTCTTATCGCTGTCGTGAAGATTGCGTGTTGTTTTCCGCGCTGGTTCAGTACATTATGGGGTGGAGGTGTCACGCGAGCGGTTTTGGGCTGCTGAGTGGAATTCCCGGAATTGTCATTTGTTTCCCGATTAGCGAAGGGAAGGTGACGACAATGTCAAACTCCGACTACATCACGTATCGAAGCATGAAGCGTTTTCGCGGGGCGGAAGAAATAGATCCGATGCCACTGAGCGAGCCCACTGGTGAGGAACGGGATCAGGTGTTTGCTGAGATCGCGATGATCAAGCAGAGCATAGATGCCGCGATGATGCTCGTCAACGGCGTACATCCACGGACTCGCTCTTCATTACATCTGCTGCTGGCCAGCGAACTAAAGGCCCGTGAGCGGATCGAAGTTGGGCAGCTGGCATTCCGCAACGATCTACGCAAGATGATGACAAACAATGACATGGTGGTGTATGAGTTCGCAGGCTTTGAGCTGTGAATAGGTAGGTAGAGGGCGCATGGTCATCGGCAGTCATTTACGGGGACGGGGTTGGATTTGTTTTCAAGGGCTCCTTAGACTACAATGAGCAGCGAGACGAGTGAATAGTTCGGTCAATTGTAATTGAAGCATCATAATTTGACTGTTTCGTTAGCCGTCAGAAATGCATTCACATCACTTATATCAGGAGCCAGGGACGGGCGTACTGCTGTGGCAGCTCAACAATGCTTCGCAGTGCATTCCGGCCGACAAGACAGTGCGCATGATAACGGCGTTCGCTCGCGTGCTACAGAGCATTCCGATACCATTGGAAGAATTATGCGATTTTGCTGCATCCTGGGTTCTCATGTCAATGCTTGGTGCTGCGCCTGCGTTTTTCGTGAGGGGAAACCTGACGCCGCTTATTGGACATGTCACTCCAACTGTGTCGGAACTGTTTCGGCGTATTGGACCGTGGTGCGTGGCAATAGGCTGTGCCATGAAGAGCATGAATTCAGGTGGGAACTACAACGGCGCCCTGGAGTTCATTGACCTGACACGGCGGTACTTTACCGAGATGGACGTGGTCGCTAAATGCGTGTGGGATGTAATCCGCAACGAATTAGCAAACAACGCGACGAGGCTTCGTGACGAGCTTGAGCAGTACATGCGAGTGCTGTGATCGGTAACGTGTTGTGACGTAGGATTGTTAACGAGCGCTTTGTGTTGAAGCGATTATGCATACTTCTTTTATTCGCTTGAAAAGATAGCCATGGACAACGTCATCGATGTCGATCTAGAGTCGCTAGACGACGCGGTAAAGCCTTACATTCCCCGGGTTGTGCCAGATGCGGATGAATTTCCCGAAGAGGAGGTCGAGCAACAAGCGGGGAAACGAGAACGACAGGGCAAAGTACAGCTGCATCAACGTCCACTGCGCAGTCGATTCGTGGACGATCAGGCCGTGGACGATCTTGGCAGAGACTATACCAGTTCCGAGTACGATGAAAGTGACTCGGACGACAGTTTCATCGACGACGAGGAGGTGAGCTCAGTGTCACAAGACGCCTCGAGTGATGCAGAAACGGACTGCAGCGATGAGTCCGTTAGTCAGATGACATTTCAGCAGTGTTCGGACTGTGCGTCAGCGATGAAGCATCACCTCAAAAAATGCAGGATCTACAGGGAACGCGCAAGGCAGATGATCCAACGCTTTCCTGTGTTGAGGGCGGTGTTCGAGGGCTTGCTGTGAGTAGCCGGACGATACACATACCCTTTATCAGGTTTGCACGCGATTGCTGCTCGTTGATTGCTTGTCGTACCTTTTCTCGTATAGTCGCATCAGATGTCACGAAAGAAGCAGAGAAGCGTAGAGGAGGAGATCAACAGCGGAGTGATTATGGTGACTTCGGCCATGTTTATGCATTTGAAGCAGGACGCAATGCATCGGCTACTGACGGAGGCGCTTGAAAAGAGTTGCACCGTTATACACGTAGTGAATCCATCGCATGTGCATGTGGCTGATTTGGGACAATGGCTTTTTGTCTTCTTGCCGTATCAATATCCGGTAGAATGGCTGGACTTTTTGCGGACAAACCGTGCGAGGTACGTGATGCTGCAGCCGACGGATGCATACGCGACACACAGCGAAATGGATGAGGAGATGATGGCGCGCACGGTGGATGAAGTCAAGAGAACATTGCGGGATCTTTTTAGCGCGTAAAATCGATTGCCTGATTGCGGTTGATAATAAGTGACTGTTTCGATGTACTGGTGATACATGCTTTGTTGCAGTAAGCTGACCGAAGGAATCATGTATCACAAACCTCACACGATGATGGGTGTTGGATCGATAACGAGTTACTACCTCGATCGGTCACATCTGGACTTTACCCAGGCGAAGCCACTGCCGCATCCGGACCACCCGAATGACGGCCTGCTCTACACTCGCTGTCGGATTAGGAACTTGACACAGATGCGAGAGTGGCTGGCATACCTCAAAAGTGTGCATTTGTCCGCGATGGACGCGATTGATCCAGAAGCGCGAGCAGATAAGGCGAAGTTCGCCGAGAGGGCACAGCAGGCTACCATTGCGGATGCCTTCCTCGGCTTCGTTCACATGCGTGGGGTGGAGGAGGGTGGTGGTCACGCAATTGCGTACGGAGAGTCGCATCTCGATGACTACATCTACGTGCCGGTCGCTGGTGGTTGGACAACGGAGTTTTCGTTTGGGAACGGCATGGCGATGGCGTTTGACGCAATCATTGGGACGCATAAGGGAGCCACGACATTCGTGGAGGAATACAACTACTTGCCACCGCCGAGCAAGGATGGACCAATGGAGTTTCCAGTATCATTCAACAATATCGCTCCAAACCATTACAATGGCCGCGAAGTGGTCCCATTTTGGAGTTTTGTGGGAAGTGCGATCAACCTCCAGGGAGTGCCAGAGTCGCTGTGGATACGTGACGGTGGGGATGAGCCGGTTACCATTGGAGAGCTTGGTCGTCAGGATGCAGGCGAATTCGACGCCGAGAGGTCACCGGCGTCGGGTCATTTTGGCCCGGAGGTGAAGGAGGAGGGTACGGAAAGTGACGAGGGCGATGTGAACAAGGAAGAAGAAGACATCGAACAGTCAGAGTACTTCCGGGTAGTGGAAAAAATCACGTCGACGAGCAAGTGACGCGTATTTGTTATGCTGCTGAGTACCGTACCCAATTCCGTCTGGCTTCGGACGATTCAAGTGTAATGTGCAATTTGTTCCTTTTTATTGGTTCGAAGGGGATGCCCTCGCCTCCTCTGCATTTTGATGCGACAGAGTCCGGCAACCTACTCCAGTGTCTGAAGGACTACGGCCGGGAGCGTCATCAGAGGCATCCCAATCCATACGGAGTACCTTGTGTGACGTATGTGTTCGACATACTGCTTCGCGGCGGTGCAGGTCGAGACGAGCATTCACGCACGTGGTACTTCGAAGAGGACCAATATGAAGGCGAATCAGTCGTGAAGCTTGCGATCAACGTATTGGCTTGTGTCGACTGGTCTGCCGCGGCGGACGCCGTATCGAAATATGTGGCCGGAGATGGAAGCAACGGAGAGGAGCTGGTGGACAGACTAGCCGATGGGTACGAGCCGCTGCAGCGACCTGAGTTGTTGCTACTGCAGGAGGTGATAGAGATATTCGAGACGCGCGAGGAAGACGCCGAGGAGCCGGAGGAGCCGTTTTCGCAAGAGGGACTACAGTACGACGTGGTGTCACCGCCGCTGGATGACGAGGTGGCCCGGCAGTTAGAGAAGATGGACAGCCGTTTGACGTGTTTTGCACTCCGCAAGGCATTGATGCAGGACGCATCGAGAGTTGTTCGAGCGGCTCTTGCTTCTGGCTGTGGGCTGCTAAATGGGAAGCAGGTACAGGAGTGTCGAAGCTACGCGCTGGAGACATTCCGCGAAAATGCTTGCTTGATTGCGACGTTATGCGGTTTGTCGTACGCCGGCTTGTGGTTTGACAGGGACCTACTCGAGTTTTACTATCACGACGTGGAGGCGGAGTATCGGAATATTTGCCGCATCGCGTCGAACCATCATGTTCGTCGGAGTGATCCGATGGAAGCACATGTCCTCATTGCGACGCAAAGCGAGTCCGACATGCTAGAGCTTCTTCTACAGCAGCGAGAGAATTTCGGTGTGTCGTTTGCTGTATTGCACGATTACGTCGCGGTTTATCAGCTGCGCTATGTGAAGGGTGAGTCGGGTATACCAATGTTCCGCGACCCGGAGAAGCGAGGTACAACAAAGCAGTCGGCGAAGAAGTTGTCGGCGGCGTTTGTGTGCCTGGAAAAGGACCTACCACAGGAAAAACGGAAGCGCGACGACAAATAGACGTGCGCGGGTACATTTTGGGCATCGGTGGTGCATAGGAAGTTCGTTCATGCTTTATTGTTACGGGGTATCAACTAGCACTGAATGCGACGGATTGCACTGCATTGCATCCAACAGTAACTGGCTATACTGCGCCACCAAATGATGACCTCATGTTGCAACGACAGTGGTTAGAACGGGGCAAAATGTTTTGCATTGGCAGCGAGTCTAGTGGCCGATGCAAACGTGGTCGCGATGGCAAACGAACAATATCGAGGCGTTTCCACGTACGCGTTCCTTGGCTCATGGGGCAGTTGGAGTATCCGGAAGGCATCCAGCACACCATGAATGAACTCGGGTCGGACACACTTTTCCTGACCCAGATGTTTCTGGGATGGGTGCACTTGTTGATGAGGTGCGATGCCAGTAAGTCGAGCGCCTTCATGCTCCTCCGGTCGTTTGTGGGCGAGGCGAACCGCGTCGGAGATCATATCGCACACTGGATATGGGACAATCTGGGTCGAGAGGTGCCGTCGTTTGAGCCACTCGAGAACGCGTTCCAAGGGATGGTGTACGAGTACATGTGTGATGCGCGTGCAGACGGTGGGTTTGAGTGGACCGGTTTTACAGCATGGGCATCGTGGGAGCAGTACGTTGAAGCAGAGAAGCGTGTCCTCCAACTTGTCGTCAACGCACTCGTTGCCAACCTCGAGGCCGACGCGGCGATTCCTTCGTACTACGACGGTCTTTACACGCACGAGCACCACCGAAATCTACGATTTTACACGGCCGACGGAATTGACGCAATACGCATCCATGTTGGACGGCAAATCGCAAGCAAGATGCGAATGAATGGTGCATTTCTCGTGTACCGGTGGGAGGCGATGTTAGGGAAGCTAGAACAGGAAGGTGGTGTGGGAGACACCGTTGTTCGGGGTTTCAAGCAGCGACTTTACGTTGCGAACGCATTTCTAGATGGTAAAATAGATCAAATACGAGAGGAGCGCGACGAGTATCTTCGAGGCTCGTGTGATGCGAAACGAGCTTCGGATGCAATGATGTTTTGCGTTTTTTTGTTCTTCCATGACATTTTGATGTATGTGAGTCTTCCTGGGTGTCCTGGTAGCGCCGGGTTGTGTTTGATGGATGAAAATGATCGTCGGCGACTGGGCGAGCATGAGAAGTATGTGTTTCGCTGTGGGCGTGTGTCACGGAGTGCTCTTCGGAGGGATGGATTCCCAATGTTCAGTACCAAACGAAAGATTGACACGAAGGACACCGAGATTCAATGGGTCCCGCTACCTCCCGACGAAGACAGTGAACCCGAAGACGAAGAACATGAAGAAACACGCGAGCGATGGGGGTATTACGTTTGACATTGACGAGCTTGTGCGCCACGTCGCTGTTGCGTGAGTCAATTGTGCTGTATGTTCGTTACATGTACATGTTTGTTGCATATAGGATGTGATGGCAGATGTTAACCTCGACGAAGCCGCGGATGTGCTCCGAACGGCTGTTCATAACGCGCGTGATGCGAGAATCGCAGCTGCCCCACTATGTCAGATTGGACCCGCAGTTGCTGAGCAGTTTGCTGCTATGTCGGACATGGCAATGGCAATGCTGACTCATGCAGGGTTTGTCGACGCAATGCCAAGGATACTGTGGTGTGCAAAGCGCGGAAGGGACGCCGATATGCCCCCGTCACGGTTTCACGATGCACTTAATGGGGTAGTGCATGCTACCGACATCCCGCAACTGCAAATCGCGTTATCCGACGTATGTAACGACGCCCGACCAGAAGTGTGTGCAGAGGCCATCCGAGTAGCGAAACAGAAAGCGATTAGTATTCTGCGGTGAGAGAGGGATATGTTAACTCTTCCGGGTACACGTTAATACAAGTTGCTGTTACACAATAGCAATGTTTCATTTTCTGCTAGGAAAGGATTTATCATCCATTCGCTATCAGAACGTGAGAGGTATGCCAACTCATACGGAGGTGCAGGAAGAGGTGATCCAGCTGGACACGTCTGACTGTAATGCAATCAAACTCAACGGGAAATGGAGCAACGCGCCGATCACGCTGCAGATTCCCATGTTCCTGTTCATGCAGGATCGATGCGTGGCAGGATTTCCACTCATGGCAAAGGGTTCTGCGGATCAACTGTGCTGCTTGGTTGTGCAGGCGAAATCGACGGTGTCTTTTCGACTGGTCGTCAGCGACGATGCAGAGGAAATCCGACGCTACCACGAGATTGTCCAGTCGGCGACATCTTCTGGTAGGACGCCGACCATGGCGTTTGATGAAGTGCCTCCGGGGATAAAGGAGGGAGTGTTCATATCCCCGCTTTTCTCGCCGAATGCTGCTCATTACGTTCGACTTCAATTCAAGGGAGGCATGGACCTTCTCAAGGGATCCATCATTGTCCTTTCAGAGAACGCGGGTGGTGTACTTGAGCTGTCGATCGCCGCGATGAATGGAAGGTGCCCGCTGGCTGGGTCCACACTGAACCGTGATGCAGACAATGCGAGACTCCTTCCCGATGCTGCTGAGCCAACTGGTGAAACGGCTAAGCGACAGCCGCCATCACGCCGTCGCGGTAGGTATGGTAAGTAACGTGTTATACTCGGTGATGTGTTACATTTTTGTTTCTGTTCGGCTGAGTGGGGTATTATCGACTACTTGTAGTCTTCTCACGATGCGTAAGAGAGTGCATCAGGCGGAGATGGCCGAAGGGAATGCGCAGCATGAAACGGAGAGTTTGCCTGCTGTCGGTGATGGCGTGCCGACCGATGTCCCACCGCGTGAGCCTGCCGAACCAAGCCCCACGTTCCCTGCATTGACCGGCAGCTTTGCACCGTCCGACCGATCGCGGAAGAGGATGAAACGGTTGTTCTTCTTATGCAGTGCACTCATCAGCATCGCAGCGATGATTGCGACCGTGGTGAAACGCTCGGCGGAGTAGTAACATCCTATAAATTGAAGGCTGGTGAACGTTCGAGGACGCCAAACTATGTGCAACCAACTCTTTTCGTTTTTAGGATCATGAGCGACATAACATCTACCTCGCGCCTTTCCTTCGGTGCGCGAAAGAAGCGCAACAGGAGTGGGGGAAATGAATGTGCTGTAGAGGCAGACGGGACAATCCCGATTACAATAGGATCACGACACTACAACCAGGTAGACTACGCGTTCGACGGCAAATGGAATTCACTACAAGGCGTCACGCCGTTGCCCGCTGGGTTGAGTTCCGTGTCGAAAGAGTATGTTGCTGTGATTCCGAGGAATCAGGTAGACATCCGGTTTTACATTTGGTGCAGACTGTCAGTGCAGCAGCAGGTGTTTCAGATTCCAGGTACTATTCAAGTTCCAGCCGTCCAAACGCTGACGCTAAATGTGGCCATGAGTGGAGTGGAAATTCCATTGCAGGCAATGCGCGTTTCGACTACTCCATACAACGTCGTAACGAGCCCAGGTGTGTCAACCATGTGTGGTAAGGTGATTGTCTCCAACACGCTTGCTACATTTGATGGGACGGTAAGAGGAGTGACGAAATCGGGCACCATAATGAACTTTGCAGGTGATCTCTCGACGAACATCCGAGCCTCATGCCCGATCGCGAAGAACTTCTCGGAGGTGACTTCAGCTTGTGACACGAATTTTGACCTTGCGCCTGATGCGATGCAGCCGCCGAACATGAAGTACATATCGGTTACAACTTTGGTGCCAAATCTCATGAACATCATAATGAACCCGAGGTTTGTGGGTGTTGTTGGCTTGGCGTTCACACAACCGACGAACCAGGTGACTTTCGTATCAAAAGATCTCGTGCCATACTGCAGCTACCCGTATCTGGACGTCGCGGATCCGACTATGTGTGTTCTGATGCTGATTGCGAAGTTCACACTGAGTAATGGGGTTACGTTTGAGCTCGTATCCCAACCTATACAGAGCTATGGGGACATGCGGCCAGTCGAGCAGGAGGATGGTGTGTGGGTAGCAACACTTTGTTACAGTACCAATACCGCAGTTAGCCCAGCAGCATTGGTTCAATGGAGGCCTACAATGCAAATTTCGACATACGGGAACATCCGTTTGATGGAATACAGTGGGCTCAACCTGAATGTTATCAGTGTATCTGGTTCGGGTGTTGCGGCTGCGCCAGTCGGTGATACGGTGCAGATGGTCTACTCCTCACGGTATCGTCAGGCAATGGATCCAGAAAAAGAGTGGCGTTTGATGAGTCAGAGCAATAGTGCGACTACGGCAGCGAGACCGAGGACCAATGCGGACACGTATCAACTGGGATGTACTAAGTGACGTAATGTAGTAATTGTTCGCGGTATGGGCTGTGCGCTGATTTGTTGGCGCGTTGTTGTTACACTCCTATCGGTGCATTTGTAGGGTTATCAAGGCAGGAGTCAGATAACAAAGTCTCGTGCACAATGTCCAGTAAGGCGTTCAAGAACGCGATCCAGAAGCGATCCCGCGAAGAAGACGAAGCAGCTCATCCATCGCAGGAGTCGGTCGAACTGACTCAGATTGTGTCGGAGACCACGCGACACATTCACGCGTGGGAGACAGCTGTGAAGCTGTACGGCGTCCAATACACGGGCGAGAAGCAACAGTTGACGGCGATGCTCGCGTCGCTGAACGAAGTCGCCGGTAATATGACGGCGTATGTGTCCGGCAACCCCGCTGCGCTGACGAAGTCGTGGGCGCTCTTTGTCGGTATCAACGGGTTCTACATCAGCAACAACGAGGTGCACATGCGCGGTGTCAGCGTGAACTCGGCAGGTACGCTACAGAATGTCATCGTCGGGTGGCGCAAGAAGCTCAGCGACATACAGAGCATCACATCGATCCCAGTCGCGTTTGGTGCATTCGGACGCATGGTCGATCGCAATGGGTGGATCGAGTTCAGCATCGAGGCCGCGTCTTTCTGCTCTACGGTTCGCTACAACCCCATCTACATCCCTGCGCCAGGCGCACGGGCGATGATTGAGTGTGGCCTTGGGCACCTCCGGCTGGCGCAGATGCGCGGTCAGGGCGTGGTTCCCATCGTCCTTGGGATGGTGGTTGATGTGGCGGAGCGCAAGATGAACTCTGTGGCGGACACGCGCATGATTCGCACTGTTGTCGCGAATGTCGGAGGCGTTGTGGCTCGCTTCAAGCAGTATCCGATGAAGGGCTACGACATTCCAACCGCCGACATAGCAGTCGGCAGCATCTACGGATTCATGGGGTTCCACCAGTCGGTGCTGCAGAACGTTCCGCAGGAGGGTGAGTTCATCAGCCAGGGATTCTGCTCCATCCTTCCGATGCACGTGATGCGAACGATCGCGATGTCCCAGGCGATGACGGACATGCTCGATCTACAGGTGCGGATTGAAGAGCTCAAGGCGATGAAGGCACCGCTGGAGAGCGAGCGGGTGAATGTTGTGTCGGCGGTGTCGGCGCGCGAGGCGCCGGGATTCTAGAGTACCAATCAACGACGGCGTGTTGTGTGGAGAAAGGTAGTTTACTCTTTTTGGCGATGTGCTGTGTATGCGTGTAGTTTGCTGGGGGTTGAGGTGTTTTTGTAATAGATGGGACGCATGCAACGCAATGATGGTTGATAATGATAGCGATTAGTTTAGGGGTACACTGGATTCGGAATATACAGCAGGCTTCCGGGGTGGGGCGAATAAAACTGCGGTTGTGAGCCCTATAAAATTCGATGTTATAGAAACAAACCCATAGTAGTAAGAATGTCGGACCAAATGATGGACGCCGTTCCCCTGATCAGTGGGACTGATCAGGGTATTGTACGGATCGATGACGACGCAATTGGTATGACGCCGCAGATCATGCAAGAGCAAACCGTGACGCTGTTTCAGCAACCGTATTGCCACGGCTTTCCGGTCGAGATGCTCGAGTCGACGTTGCAAATGGGCAACATGAACAGCCGCGCGGAGCAGACAAAGGCGGTTGCTAGAGCGCGAACGACATGCATCATTCCCTATGCGGCGGAAAATGCGTCGACCACAACGACGAACATGGCGATCACTGCGTCGCTTACGTTTACCTTCAAGACACCGGCTGCAGTTGGGGCGTACATGCGTGAGGGCTGGCTGGTGAACATCAACAAGCCGTGGTATGGATACAACAACTGTCGCAACTACGGATGTATCATGGTAGGAACAATGGTGCCCATGCCGGGGTACCAGGCAAACACGGGTAACACATGGCAGGGTCCCAACTTGCCGACCCAAGTGATCTATGGACCAGGGTCGCAGTTCCAGACGGCGAACAACCGCGTGCTTTGGGCGAACAGTGGACAGGGGCTATACGGCGTAGGTGCGTGGGTAACACCGCCGCCAGATTTGGCCAGGCCGCCCTACTTTGCCGTCGGTACGACGTGGAATGTTCAATGGCAGCCGAGTAGCAATGGAGTGACATTCAACCCAGGAGTGTTGACGCCGTACGTCGATCAGCTGTACGCCGGTAATTTCGACAACGTGATGATCCTGAACGAAGCCAACATGCAGCCAACCTTCTCGTATCCGATCCAAACGCAGTTCTATCAGGGACGCGCGCTGACTTCGGTGGAGTGGATGTATTCGAATCCAGTGACGACCAATGTGACTTCGCCGGGCATGTCTAATCTTGGCTATGTGCCGGATGTGACGCAACCAACGTGGAATTCGTCGAACCTTGGCGCGCAGGCAGGGAAGAATGGCGTTATCAACACGCCGTCTACTAGGGCGCTTGACGGTCTTGCTGGTGGTGTTGCAGGTTCAATCGGCATGAACGTCTACCGGAAGCTGACGCCTCTTGACGCGAACCTGGAGGGGGGCAACATGGAGGGGGGAGTGGCACGCGACGTGTATCAAACGACGATTTATGCGACGGGCGTATCAGGAACGGCGTCTGGAGTGACCCAGTATCAGGCTGCCACGCCAGCGTCGCTAACGACGGACCCGACGATCAACGTGTCACTGCGTGGATTCAGTGACAGCGTAACTGGTGCGTTTGCGGAAGTTCTCTTTATCAGCGACAAGTTTTCCATTGTGGATGGGCAGTTTGCCAAGATCCAGCAGCTACCGGCGAGTCAGTGTCAGGTCAGCGTACCAGTTGGCGCCGGTCTTCCACCATCGAATGTGCAGAACCTGTTTCCAGTGATTCCGTTCGACGTCAATGCTATTGCGCAGAAAAACGCGTCGATCAAGAACGTTCAGATTCCGCTCACCAACGATGACGCTCTTCCCCACCTGAAATGCTCATGGCAGCTTGGAATGGGGGCTCACTGTTCTGGGACCTTCGGGTCTGCTTGTCATGTTTACGTGCAGGGTATGGCTGATGGAACGGTTGCGTTCACAACGGTCCCCGCGGGCCTCGGTGTATGGGGTCAGACCGCGGCCGACAGCTTCGGTTCTGGAGTAAACCCTTGCGGCATTGTCTTCGGGGGTGACCAGAACACGCATGAAGTGCATTTGCGCGCGCAGAAGTTTCCTCTTGGGCAGTCCAACACGAAGAGGCAGTGGACCTGGGCTGGGTGCTACTTGTTCCTCGCCGGTTTCACGCACGCGCAGATGCAGTTTGCGCTGTCAGTCGTCGTCCCAAACGAGTACGCCGACGGGGTCCGTGGCCCGGCTCTGGTACAGCTTCTCGAGTCGCAGCCTCCAGGACAGCAAATTCAGCAATCGTTTGCCTCCACTTGGGAGCTCGAGACGAACTCGTCGTCACGCCCACTCATGAACCAGAGCCTTGCGGTGAAGGCTCCTCTCATCGATCAGCGCATGCCGGAGTTGCTGCAGATGCTATTCAAGTCAGGTGGTGCTCAGGCGTTCGTTTTGGCGGCTGGGACAGCGCAGTGGATTGGACACCAGGCGACAATGATGAACCTAAAGTCGGTGTATGACTGCGTGAAGCTTGTGCAAGAGCAGGAATTCTGGAACAATTCAGCTGGTACCAACTTGCAGTTGACAGCGAAGAGTGCGTTTGAACGCAGCGCAACGAATGCCTGGGGTAGCTTCGGAGTGTTCAAGCACTTGTTGGCGAAGGCCGCACCGCAAATCGCATCTATGGTTGCCGAACATGTACTGCCCATGGTGGCGAATCGCATACCGTCGATGCAGCCCATCCTCCATGCACTAACACCTGCTGTGCACGACATTGTGCGAAGCGCGTTGGCATCAAAGGGACAGGCGCAGGCAGCCGGTGACTATGGCGGGATGTACGGCGCAAGTGGTATGTACGGGGCAAATGGAGTGTTTGGTTCCGACGGCTACTATGGCGCATGCGGATCCTGTGCGTACAATCCAGACAATGACGATGCCGCATCTGCAGCTTCGAATGCGAGCGGGTACGAGGCGGCTACTGCGTTTATGAATAACGGAGTAGTGACCAATGCTGCGGGGAGCCCCAATCAGATACTTGATGTAAAGGTGTCTGGTCAGCCATGGTTCGACAAAAATCGCCTGATTGCAGCGAAGGTGCGGGGAAGAGTGTGGGACAATGTATTGCGCACGCTGGAGGAACAGCTTAACGAGATCATATCCGAGGCTAACCGCCTCGGAGCTCGTAAAGTTGACTCAGTAGCGTTCGGTTACGTACCCATTATCGCCGCGTATCGTCAGATTCTGCCGCAGCTTCCACCAGCGGATCAGGTGACCGCTAATCAGGTTATTCAGATGCTGGCCGAGTTGCAGCGGAATTTGGATTCTACGCCGTATCGACTGCCGAAGGGTGCTGGTTCGAGCGCGACGTGGGAGGATTGTCACGCAGCAGTTGGATCGTATGCGTATGGGCGGATTATCCCCACGAGGGAGCAGCTACGCGTGAGGCATGATTTCAACACGTACGTCGATCCCACGGTGATGAGTAAGAGGGACGAGCGTACCTCGCGCTTCACTCCTCTTGTTGACTACGGCCTTGTTGTTCTACAAAGCGCGAACGGCGAGGCAGTTGGACTAGTAACACGGCCGCTGATGAACTCAATAAAGCGGTACAAAATGAACAAGGATGCAGGGAAGTCAGTTCGAGCTTTTCCACTTACTGACTGGTTGGGTAAAGCTGCTGATTATCTGAGGCTGTTGCCGGTGATCATGTCGGAGACTACTTATTTGCTGACAGCTGTCCTACCGGCGCAGATCAGTGCAGGCGCACTGCCATACTACGACAACACGTCAGTCGGCCGCGCAATCCGCTTCACACGTGATAAGGCTGGGTGTGAGAAGCCGTATTTTGACAGAACCTCATTGTCCAATCTGCCCTCTCAGCAGACACTTGGTTCCCTGACGTCCAACGATCTGGCGACTCAATCGATGGATGACATCGGCAATCTCCAGCAGTACATGTCTCAAACTCGTATGCAGAGACAGCCTACGTTGATAGTCAATCAGCAGCAGCAGCAGCTGCAGCAGCAGCAACAGCAGCAGCAGCAGCAGCAGCAGCAGCAGCAGCAGCAGCTGCAGCAACAGCAGCAGCTGCAGCTGCAGCAACAGCAGCAGCAGCAAGCTGTTGCCGCACAACACCAAGCCCTAGTGGTACCTTCCGCGGCGTCACAGCAACAGCATGCATTCGCGGCACCATCGCAACAGCATGCACTGGTGCCATCGTCGACTGCGGTTGTTCCTCACGGCGGGGTCGGGTTCGCTAACCCAGGGGCTCTTGTGAACGCCTTTGGCGGAGGACGTGGACTTGGTACAGTTGCTCGCCGCCGTGGGGGGTAGAGTAGTAAAAACAGGAAATAATTAGTGGATAATAAACGTACTTGTCGGATGTTGGAGATGTTGTTGCGCTACTGTTGGTTACGTTGCAATGCCTTTCGTGAAGATTTGAAATGGCTGAGGAAAGAGTTGTTCATTTTTATGAGCCCACCGATGCCAATATTCAGTGGCAGACGGTGGTGATGCCTCCGGTGCAGGCGGCAGATGCGGCGACAGAAGTGCTGCAAAGGTCGTATCCAAATTATAATGACTTAGTTGCTGCAGGTACGCTTCCGAGTTACGACGATTTGCTGTGGCCGGCTGTGCACGCGAATTTGATGGCCATTGGACTACATCACGGTCTACCATCGTCGTATCCGGAAAACGAGCAGCAGCGGTTGAAGTACATTCGGGAAATGACCCTTAAAGGGTTTGATCCCGACTGGAGAATCGGTTACATGGTGATGCTAGCACTCATGGACGCGCGGAGTATTGCTACTTGTAAGCTCGATTTGTCGGAACAGGCGATCGTTGCATCTGGTGCTGAACAGCGGTTCGCACAGTTGGCCGAAGCAGTACAAAACATCTTCATCGACCGAACCTGGAACCCACAAGACGAAACCACCGCCGAATTGGCATCCAAAAACCCATATGGAGTGAAGCTATTAGACAGCGCCAAGCAAATGATGCAATTGTCACGTAGTCGTCCAGTTAAACGACATGTCGAAGCACCGTTGGCTCCAGTACCCGACACTTATGTACCCAAGACGCATCGCGTCGAAGATGATGCAGACATCAGCGATGCGTTCCGGCCACAACCATCATCTCGAGTTGGCATCTTGTGGAACACCACTGGGGGAAAAGAAGACGTGGAAAGGGGGCTCAGGGCGAAATTCTTCGTTCGTGGTCGCGTCGCCGCAGTGCGGGACTTGATCGCAGAGATTCGTTCAGTGGCCCAGACGACGATTACTCGGTTGGAGGAGGAGCTTGCCGACGAGCGACAGCGAATGGCTGACATGGCGAAGCAAATGACGGACCGCGCACGGGGAGCTCGAGCAGACGAGCTCCGTGAAATAATACGGCTTCGCCAGAGAGTCGATACATTGGAGGAAGAGCGAGATGTGGCCATCCGGAACTTCAATGAACAGCGGAACCTAAATGCAGCCGCACAGCAGAACGTCGCGAACCTGGAACTCGACATGCAGAAAGGGCGGGAGTATGTTACATTCTTGGCAGGTGAAGTGGCCAAGTGCAACGACAAAGGGAACACGATGACTGGTGAGAAAGCGAAGCTTCAAGAAGAATACGAGCGCCTGACGCGTGAACTGGCGGATTGCAAGTTGGCTTGGAACAAGCTGGTAGCCGACAATGCGAAGCTGCAGGAAGAGTACGATGACATTGTCGCCCAGATACCCCGATTGGGCACGCAGCAGAGCAACTGTTACATGGAGCTTAGTCAATGTAAGTCAGCGTTGAGGACTACCCATGACCAACTTGACGCTGCCCAACAGGAGATTCAACGCAGTGCTGATGGACTGAAGGATTGCGAAGCTAGCCGCAGTCAGCTCTCGTCGCGTGCCGGCGATATGGAAAGGCTCGTGCAGGAGTGTTACGTGGAAGGCACGCGGATACAAACCGAATACGATCAGCTTGTGGCCAAGCACAATGAGCTTGTTGAGTATAGCGTACAACTCAAACGCGAAGTCGCCCGTTTACAGCAACAGCCCGATCACACCGACGATTTGGGTCGCTGTATTACCGAACTACAAGAGTGCGAAAAACGAGTAAAGCAAAATGGTTCGGAAGCGAGACGACTCGGCCTTGAGGTGGAACGTTTGCGTGGCGAACATGATCGAGCAGTGGCGGATGTAATAGCCGAGCGAGATCAATTGGAAAAGGCCTACGAAAATCTGCGCAAGTTGAACGATGCACAGGATGTAATAATCATCGACGCCGCGAAAAATATGAGAGCCTTGACGGATGATCGGGACGCCGCAGTGGCGCAGCAACACAATCTGCAGTTGCAGTTGAACGCAGTATCGGCAAAATGGACCCATTGCGTCGCGGAAATTGCACAGAAGGACGACGCGCTAGCGAAGCATCAGCAGCCGGATCCCAACATCGAGCGTCTGGGCAAGGAAATCGCTGACTTGCAAGTGCAGCTCGCACGGTCACAGAAGGCGGTTGATATCACACTTCTAAAGGCAAGCATGGCTGCTATGCCAACCGACGCAGGTACGGAACTGGCAATGCGGCGGATGAAAGAAGAACTGCGATTGGCGAAGGAAGTGGCTGCCGAGGGAACGCAGGAATTGATACACAGTCGGAAGATTCTCGAAAAATTTAGGTTTGAGAAGAAACAGGTCGAGGGAGAGTTGAAGGCGTGCAGGGACTCGTTTGCACGGCAGCAGCCAGCTGCATCAGGTGGCGTGCAATGTCACGAACCGTCGAACGCCCTGCTCGCAGCGTCGTCCGCGCAGACGGTAGAAATGGTTCATTCGTTGCTCTCGTTCATCGGGCGAATTCGCGGCTTATACAGCGGTCTTGGTCTGTTTTCATTGTCGCTGGAGCGGGTGTTTCAGGCAATGGGTGACGGCTCGATCGATACACAAGGTGCTAGTCGCGCAATTGCATCGTTCATGCTGTACGCGAAGTACGCTCGGTATGTGATTGGATCCGTTGAATACGAACCTTTGTTTCACGCCGCGGAAACGCTGACAAAGTTTCCATGGACGACGTGTGATGAGTTGCGTGCATGTTTGCACTCGACTGTCCAGCTACCCGCTGTGAACGAGAGGCTTCGTTCCGCGACTGCGTTGAGAAATGCGACGATTCTGCTGAGGGACTGGGAAAAGACTGGACAAGATGAATTCGCCGCTCTCCGTGCTGTTACCGACAGCATCGTATTGCCGGACGGCCAGAGACTAACGTCCGTTCCAGCCGTGTCGAAGTTTCTGATAGACGAGATGTCGTGGCTGCTGGGCCGTGATCCACCGGTACTAGGTCCCATTGAGGGGATAGCAGAGGATTGGTAGTAATGTATCGCTCTATACATCCGTAAGTCAAGTTTACAATTGTGCGATTGCTGCTTCACTTTCATTTCTTTTCATAGTGTTTGGGAATGTCAGACGGCAATCTCACTGGAGGAAATCAAACTATCGTCCTCGGATCGTGCCGATTTCCAGTTACTTCTGGCACAGGTGGCACCGATGTGACATTTGGCCGATTTCTGACAGTCGTTGTGACGACAGTACCGCTGCCGAATTTGTCGTATTTGCAGTTCGAGGGTGGCCCAAACAAGGAGTCGATGTTCCGATGTCAGGGGGACCTGATGAAGCGAGAGCATACCACCAACAACGACGGCATGTTTTCGATACTGAGTGCCTTCAACGCTATGGGCCTTGCGCTAGGGATGGCGACACCAAGAAGAAAGTACATCAGTGTACCGGATTGGTTGCCGGAACTGACAAAGATGGGGGGTGCTTCGCTGGGACTCGCGACTCTCGTTGCGCTGCTGGGATACATCGTCCCGGATAATGTTGCAGTGACTGGATTCGTCACTACGTTTGGAAGCTCGGAAACGGGTATGCAGCCGCTGCGCATGCTACCTGTCGATGGAGTTGACCACGTTGGAGTGAAGGCGCGTGGTGCACTGGACACTGGTGTATCGCTGCTATACCCAATGGCCAATGAAGCAGACGTGGTCAGGGCAATGATTGGCTATATGCGAGTGAACCGGCCTTACGAAACAACGCCTGTCATCCTTGCCGTGTCGAATATTGGTGAAGTGATGGATTGGCTTCACGCAAGGGGTTGCAGGTCGAGGTTTGTGGATTCGTAGCGATCGTGGGATGTCTTGCCGTGACGGGGTCAGCTGGATGTACCACTGCTAAGACACATACTCCATCGACATTTCAAAGGTTAAGACATTACATGCCCCCTAGGAGCGAAAAGGCGCAGCGATGGGCATTTACCGTTCAACGAGACAACGATCCATGTCTTCTCCCATTCGTCGGCGACGACGCCATCGTCGGTGTCCTCGAGTGGAAAGAAAATTACCGGCTTCCCGCAAACGTCGCGCTGCTTGCGTGTCAGTTCGAGCGCGTGAATCGTCTCCACGTGCAGGGCTACATTGAGTTGGTGCGTGCTGTCGACATGCAGGTCCTCAAGAACATGACTGACGTTTGGGGCCTATCAGCCGGCAGCGGAGTTCATCTAGAAGTTGCGAGAGGATCGCGGGAGGACAATCTAACGTACGTATCGAAGGTCGAGACTAGAGTACCAGGAACGGTCGCTTTTTTACGTGAAGACAAAGATAAAATGGAGCAAGTACGTGATGCCGGTAAAAAGAGGTCAAGAAAAGAGGACGCGGAGCGGGCGGAAACGCAACTGCGCTGGATCAACACGACCAACAAGGTTTTGCGAAAGGCGGCGGATGAAGATATCGTCATAGAGAATCTACCTTTCTGGATTGGACGATTGGCGGAGGCTACGGTCGATCCTGAAGAGAAGGTGGAGGTCGCCAAAGTGGCTGCGAACGTGCTGCGGTCGATGCGTACGTACGAGCCGATCCTAGAGAGTTTCAAGCAGGAAGCAAGGCGGACGCGGATGGCACTCAATCGGACAATAGAGGTTCGCGATGTGCAGGTACACTACTGGTGGGGCGGTCCTGGGACATCGAAGTCGACTACAGCATATCTCAACTACAGCCACTATGGGATATACAGCGTTGTCCGGGGGATGCAGTTCTTCGATGGCTACAAGCCAGATCAACATGGCGTGCTATTGATCGACGACTTCTCGGGCGGGGAAGACGAGAAGTTCCTGACGCCGTCGAGAATGCAGGACCTTTTACAAGGGCTCCCTCTCATGCTCAACGTCAAAGGCAAGTCACCAGTAGAGGCTCGATACTACATCGTCATCATCACATCCAACTTGCATTTCGACGAGCTGTACAACCGATGGACAGGGGTGCCGCCCGCGGTAAAAGATTCTATCAGATCACGCGTTACGTTCTTCAAAGAGTTTGTTGGCCCGGACAGACGGCAGCATGCAAGGCATACATGCACGCCTTACCGTCCAGTCGAAGTACAGCTAGTCAAAACCAGACTGCAGTGCGAAGGTCATGATGGGGGTGCCACAGGGATGCCGGCTGCACCAGGAGAAAACGCAGCGTCAGCGAACTAGATTTGGAAAAAACGACTAATGTAATGTAGACATGTACTGTGACTATGGCCGCATGTGCGAGTTATCCGAGCAGAGTTTTTCTTAGACGAGATGAATCATCAGGCAACAAAGAATGGCTCAAAGCGCGATGCGGCGTTCAAGCAGCATTCTCCTTACGCAACCAAGTGTTTCGGAGAGGCTCCGCCGGCGACTGTGGCTGAACGTGCTCCTACTTTACATGAGCCTCATCATTCACTGCCTGTCCCGCCATCGCCGGCAGACGGATGCAAGGACACATGGCGCGGGGTTTGCTGCGGAGTGGATGGAGGAGGAGGAGGAGGAGGAGACACCACCGCGCTCCCCGACTACGGGTCCACGGTGAAGGCGGAAATTGATCGTCTCGGTGCGGCGGTGTCCGAGCTCCAGCGTATGCTTGGCGTCGTTTGCAGTGTCGATGTGTCAAGGCACGCCAAGTACATAGCTGAGTTCGTTCATCTCTACAGCCACACGTTTGCCGTCGATTTCGAGGCGACGTGGGGTTTTCGGGAGTCGACATTTCGAGAGGCACTGGCAAGGACGACAGACGTGAAGAACTACATAGAGCATCGCTCGACGGGGCGCCAGCGGCAAGAGCGCTTTAACGTGCAGCAGGTATTCGACGCGATGACGCTGCTTAACTTTGCGTACTACGGCGGTCACAGCCAGCGGTACGATTGTGGTGAATTGGTGTCGCTTTTTGTGGGGCACTGGACGATGATTTGTGGTGTGTTCACGACGCAGGATAAACAATGTCTGGTTTTCGCACTGTGATATTTTTGGTTTTCGGGGACTGGGGTTTTTTGCGCATAGAGGGTACGACTTGCTAGCAGTGTGTTGGGATGAGTTGTATGGACCTTTGAGTGAGCGGGTTCTGTGGTGGATTGATACCGATTGAATGCTAGACATTACCCCAGGAGGATACTCAGTAAGTAGAGATTTTAAAATGCCGAGTGCCCGTGCTCCAGTGTACGCATCCGCGTCTGCTATCGGGGATATTCCTCCTGTGCCAGTATCTGGCGAAGGTTCAATACCTGCCGATGGTTATTACGCGGTGGCCATGGTTCTTGACAATCGCGATGGTACCGTTCCCAGTTTGCCAAGTACGATTCAGTTTGTCGGCGCGGACCCAGCGATCCTAGGCGGTGGAGGCACAGGCGGTGTCAGTTCGTTTGCCGGTAGAGTCGGCGCCGTTGCACCCGTTCAGACCGATTACACTTCGTATTACCTCGATAAGTCGAAGATCGGTGAGCAACAAGTCGGGTTGCCTGAAGGGGGATCGGCAGTGCGTTTCGTGGCGGGTACAAGCGACGACAACGTTGTGGCGATCGATGCTGATAACTGCGTGATTTCTTCTGTCGACATCGAGATAAGCGGCCCGAACCTACTAGTGAGCAGCACACTCGTCGACATCGGTGCTGTGACGGGACCGGCGTCAGCGGTCAACTTTGGTGCTCATCCCACGCTTTCGAATTCGGTATCCCTAAACTGCCAGGAGGTCCAAATTGGAAGTGCACAAGGGGGAAGCACAGTTCGTTTGGGCGGGGACGCCGGAACTACGACGCTTACGGTACCACCGCTATCCGTCGGGAGTGTCAACGTCGACCTCGAGAACGCTAGTGTCGTATTAGTCCCGGACACTGTCCCTTCATCCAATCCAAGGGCCGCGATCAACCTCGCATCGATGCAAGCTATGTCAACTGGTGTGACCTCGTTCAACGCAAGAATGAACGCTGTTGTTCCAGAATTGGCAGACTACGCATCGTTTTACGCACCTATCACGGGATCGACGGTCTACGCGCCGCAGGCAAACCCGACGCTGACGGGCAATGTTGCTGTGCCTCAGTCGACGACAGGGGGCAACGCAGTGAACAACGACCGGATGATTGCGTACGCCGCGCCCATCACTGGATCGACAGCGTATGCGCCCGCTACTGGGTCGACGGTCTACGCGCCGCAGGCAAATCCGACGCTGACGGGCAATGTTGCTGTGCCTCAGTCTACGACAGGGGGCAACGCAGTGAACAACGACCGGATG
>Ga0207952_1000464_pt1 | contig 32776 bp, 39 predicted proteins | sample SubbioR12Aug_8Ca_FD_184831 | JGI IMG/M metagenome (GOLD analysis project Ga0207952, IMG submission 184831) | Serpentinite rock and fluid subsurface biosphere microbial communities from McLaughlin Reserve, California, USA - CR12Aug_8Ca (SPAdes) | ecosystem: Environmental > Terrestrial > Deep... | reverse complement strand
GCGCAGGACAAATCGGCAGGATAGCCGATTTGCATGCTTCGCACCCGAAGGGCGAGGCACATGGATGTGTCGAGTGATTTTGGCGGAATCCGGGTGTCGTTTCTTTTGGATACTTTTCTTTCGACTGCATGGATGCAGGAGGTAGAGCAACGCATGGAGCAGTTGCCGAGGACAAGCAAAGAAAAGTATCTCGGCTGTCGGTCCGAGAACCGACTTAGATTAAACCGTCGCGATAGCGACACCCTAAATCGAACCCTCTAAATTTGGCTAGAGCAATTGCTCGAAGATTGGCCCCTAAGCCTGACTATGCCGACTAATCAACGCAAACTCCCCCAACGACACCGATTCAGCCCGCAAATTAGCATCAATCCCCAATGCCGCTATCGCCTCTTCGCCGATAAAGTTTTTCAGCGAATTGCGCAGGGTTTTGCGGCGTTGCGAAAACGCCTGGGTAACCAGCTGGCTGAAATGAAGAAAATCCCCGATTTCGACCGGAGGCTTTGGGTGCGGCACCAAGCGCACGATGGCCGACATGACTTGCGGGGCCGGACTGAAACTTTCCGGCGGTACGTCGAACAGCCATTCGGTTTCGCAAAAATACTGCATCATCACGCTGAGGCGGCCGTATTTCTTACTGCCCGGTTCGGCGCAAATCCGGTTCACCACTTCTTTTTGCAACATGAAATGCATGTCTTCCACGCAGGCAGTGGTTTCCAGCAAATGAAACATCAGCGGCGTGGAGATGTTGTAAGGCAGGTTGCCGATCACCCGCAGCTTTTGGCCGGCTGTCGCCAAGGCACTGAAGTCGAATTTCAACGCATCCGCACTGTGTATGCCGAGCATGTCGTTACCGGCAAACTGGTTTTGCAGGCGAGCGACCAGGTCGCGGTCCAGTTCCACCACATCCAGCCTGACGCCGGTGTCCAGCAACGGCCGGGTTAGCGCCCCCAGGCCGGGGCCGATTTCAACCCAATGCTCGCCTGCTTGCGGATGGGTGTAATCCAGAATATCAGTGATGACGCGGTGGTCTTGCAGAAAATTCTGGCCGAAACGTTTGCGGGCGGTATGGGTCATTGTCTTGTTTGATGAGATGGGAGCATGTCTAAAGCCGTTTGCAAGGCAAATTGCAGGCTGCCGAGGCTGGCTTTGCCGGTGCCGGCCAGTTCCAACGCGGTGCCGTGGTCGACCGAGGTGCGGACGATGGGCAGACCCAGGGTGATGTTGACGGCTTGGCCGAAGCCTTTGTGTTTCAATACCGGCAGGCCTTGGTCGTGGTACATCGCCAGTACCACGTCGGCGGTGTCCAGATATTTCGGCGTGAACAGGGTGTCGGCGGGTAGCGGGCCGTATAGATTAATGCCCTCGCAACGCAGGGCTTCCAGCGTCGGCTCGATGATTTCGATTTCTTCGCGCCCCAGGTGGCCGTTTTCGCCGGCATGCGGATTCAGGCCGCAAACCAGTATTTTGGGCTTGATTATGGCGAAGCGCCGGCGCAGATCTTTATCCAGCAAGCGAATGATGTTTGTCAACAATTCCGGGCTAATCGCGGCGCTGACTTGCGAGAGCGGCAAATGCGTGGTGACCAGCGCCACCCGCAGACCCGGCGTGGCCAGCATCATCACTGGGGTGCCGCCGGTGATGGCGGCGATGAATTCGGTATGGCCGCTGAACGGGATGCCGGCGTCGTTGATGACGCCTTTATGCACCGGGGCGGTGACCATGGCGGCGAAGGTATTGTCCACACAGCCTTGCGTGGCCAAACGGATGGTCTCCAACACGTTAGCGCTGTTGGCGGAATTCAGCCGGCCGCAGACGGCGGGTTCGGCCAACGCTACCGGCAGGACGCTTAAACTGCCCGCCGGCACGGGATAGGCCGGTTTATTGCGATCGAATGGCCGAATCGTTAGCGGCAAGCCCAGTTGTTCGGCCCGCTCTCGTAACAATTCCGGGTCGGCAATGGCCACCAGTTCGCAGGGTTGCGGCTGTTGCGCCAGCTGTATGCAAAGGTCGGGACCTATGCCGGCGGGTTCGCCGGGGGTCAAGGCAATGCGCGGGAAAATCATCGACGGCATGGCGGCGGCCCGAATTTTGGAAAAAGCGGCTTGGTGCCGGGCTTAGACAGGGGTATGTTCCTGGCAGATTTTTTCGCTGTCGTCGACGGTAAGCGTTTCTTGCGTCAGCTGACAGAAAAATTCGCCGTCTTTTTCGCTGAAATTGCGGCAGGTTTTGCATACCCCGAACGATTGCGATTGGTTGGCTTTTTGCAGCGCGGTCAGCGCTTGCTGAAACACGTTGGCATCGGTCAGTTCCTGGCCCGTGGTGCGCAGGATACCGGTAGCGCTGGAAAACAAATCGGAAGGCCGGGCTTGTTTAAGGACTTCGGCGCCTTCCGCCAGCAGGCGCAAATGAATCACCCGCTTGTCGTTGCCGTCCGGCGTTTTTTCGATGTAGCCTTTTTTTTCCAGGATGATCAGGGTCTGCGAGACGGTGCCGCGGGTCATGCCCAGATAATTGGCAACGGCCGCCGGGGTGTTGCTGTATTTGTTGGCTCGCGACAGGTAGTTCAAAACCTGAAAGTGTACGGGCTGCAAGCCCAGTTCCGTGCATTTTTTACGCTCTTCGGAGCGTATCAGCGCGGTCATGCATTCTATGAGTTCGTAAATGTCGGTTTGTGGCATGGGGTTATTTTATCATTGCTTTTGAGGTTGACAAGGGCCGGGTTACGCTGCTTTAATATCGACTCGATATTTTATAACATTCGGCCTTGAGTCAACTTAAATTTGAGCCATACTGGTGCGCTAAAGAGAGTGTCGCCAGGAATTTATGGTTTAATATTTTTGAGTTGGCTCTTTTTTTAATTTGCGGATGACAGGAATTCATTATGAAAAAAACGATAACAAGACGACTGAATCAATCCTTGCTGGCGGTTTCGATTACCACGCTGCTGTCATCCGGGGTGGCGATGGCAAAATCCGACGATATGCACCAGCTGTACGAAGATAATTGCGCCAGCTGCCACGGTTCCGATCACGGCGGCTATCTGGCGCCGGCCTTAAATAGCGAAACCTTGAAAGGCCGCAGTCCCACCGCATTGCGGACCATAGTGATGGCCGGCAGCTTCGATACCCTGATGCCTCCTTTCTACGGCAAGCTCAGCGACGACGAGATCCGCGGCGTCATCAAACATCTGCAAGCGACGCCCAAACAGCCGAATCCGGCCTGGACTATCGACGATATGAAAAAATCGCTGAAAGTCTACGTCAAGGATGAAAGCACGTTACCCGCCAAACCGACTTTTCAAATCGACAACATCGATAACCTGATCGGCGTGGCGGCGCGCGGTAAATACGGCCGCGGCGAAGGCTCCAGAGCCATTTTCATCAACAGCGTCACGCATCAAAAAGTCGGCGAAGTACCGACCGGCGTGGCCGCGCATATCATCGATTTCAATCCGGCCAATCCGCGCTGGGCGTATGTGAAAACCGACACCGCCGAAATTTTTAAAGTGGATTTGTATTCGATGCAGGCGGTACGTAGCATCAAGACCGGCTGGAACGGCCCCGGCATGGGCGTGTCGCGCGACGGCAAATACATCATGGCCGGTTCTTTCGTGCCGCACAACGCGGTGATTCTGGATGCCGACACGCTGGAACCTTTAAAAACCTTTGAACTGGAAGGCATAGATCCCGATGGCAAGATGGTGTCCTCCGATTCCGGCATGATCATCGGCACCCCGTATGCGGATATTTTTGCGATTGCGCTGGAAAATGCCGGCCAGGTCTGGATCGTCGATTATAAAAAAGAAGGCTTCCCGGTCACCAAAATCGAAAAAGTCGGCCGCCATTTGCATGACGCCTTCCTGACTCACGGCGGCAAAAAACTAATGGTGGCTTCGTATGACGACAGCATCGTCGCCGCGATCGATCTGGAAGAGCGTAAATTGATCAAGCAACTGCCGGCCGGTTGCGTGCCGCATGTCGGCGGCGGTTCGGCGGTGGTAGTCGATGGCCGCACCTTGGGCTTCGGCACCAATTTCGGCGATTGCGACAAGATGGTGGTCAGCGTCTGGGACCTGGACAAAATGGAAGTGGTCAAACAAATTCCGGTGTCCGGCGGTACCGAATCGCCGGCCGCGCACGCCAATGCGCCGTATGTAGCTGTAGATATCATCAGTAAGGACAGACGCGCCCGCACCGTGCAACTGATCGACAAGAAAACCCTGGAAGTTGTCAAAACCCTGGATGTCGGCGGACACGCCTATTTCCCGGAATACAGCGCCGACGGCAAGTTCCTGTATATCAGCGCCGGCTATAACGGCGATGAAGTAGTGGTCTACGATTCCAACACCCTGCAAAAAGTCGCCTCTGTGCCGATGGAAAGCCCGGCCGGTATTTTCTCCAGAGGCCGGGTCAAATACATGACACGCGGCCTGTCGCCCGACGAAATGGAGCAATCGAAATGAAAATGAGACACTCTGTTTTTATGTTGGCCGGCCTGTTGGCGTCCGGCGGCGGTCAGGCGGCCAGTTTGTATGCCGGGCAAGCCAAAGCGGCTGCCGTGTGTTCCCAATGCCACGGCATTCGCAACCCCAGCGCCGATGCGCCGTTTCCGCCCTTGGGCGGGCGCGATACCGAGTACCTGAAAACGGCCATCAAGCAGTACCGGGACAAGACGCGCGTATCGGAGATCATGAACGCTATTGCCGGCTCTTTGACCGACAAGGATATCAACGACATTGCGCATTATTACGGCAGCGTCAAGCCGTAAGCCATGCGTCCGGTCTGGCTGCTGGCTTTAGTATCGGCGGCTGTCCTTGCGGAGCAACCTACTCCGCAAAGACAGCAAGAGCTGATCGATCTGCTCAAGCACGATTGCGGTTCCTGCCACGGTTTGCCGCCCAAGGGCGGTCTGGGGCCGTCGTTAATGCCGGAGGCGTTGGCGAATAAAACCGACGCCTTTTTGCTTGAGGTAATCCAAAGGGGTAAAGCAGGGTCGGCCATGCCGCCGTGGCAACAATTTTTATCGCTCGAAGAAACCGCCTGGCTGGTCCAGCAGTTGCGGCAGGAGGGTTGGAAATGAATAAAGTCATTGCGTTAACCATGCTTTTACTGTTGGCCGGCGGGGTGCCGGGCGTATGGGCGGAAACCGCCAATGCGACAAACGATGCGATTCTGGAGCAAGCCTTTCGCGCTCATCGTAGCGATATCCAGATGCAAGGCGAAGGCGCGGTGATCAAAATATTGCCCGACGACAACCACGGCAGCCGCCATCAGCGCTTCATTCTGCGCCTGCAATCCGGCCGAACCGTGCTGGTTGCGCATAACATCGATCTAGCGCCCAAAATCGAAAACCTGCGGGTCGGCGATACGGTGTCTTTTTACGGCGAGTACGAATGGAGCGACAAAGGCGGTACCCTGCACTGGACCCATAGAGATCCGGGCCGGCGCCATGCCGATGGCTGGTTGAAGGTTGCCGGGCAGGTATATCAATAATCCAAGCCCATACTTGATATTTTTAGCGCTATTGCTGGCGGCATTAAGCCTTGGGGCTGATGCGCCGACTAAACATTCCCGATGATGAAATCTTTAATTTCCGTTTTGCCTTTGGTCTTTTCCTTATTGCTAAGCGCTTGCGGCCAAATGGAATTGCGCGCTACCGGCGATCTCGGCGTGGTGATAGAACGCGAAGCCAGCAGCGCGCAAATCGTCAATACCAGTAAGCCCGCCATGCTGAGCCGTATCGAAGGCTTGGGCGATTTGTCGCACGCCTCGGTGGTATTTTCCCGCGACCAGCGCTACGCCTACGTGTTCGGCCGCGACGGCGGTCTGACCAAGATCGATTTGCTGCGGGACGAGATAGTCAAACGCGTCGTGCAGGCCGGCAACAGCATAGGCGGGGCGATTTCCCAGGACGGCAAGATCATCGCCGTATCCAATTACACGCCGGGCGGCGTCAAGCTGTTCGATGCCGATACGCTGGAACAACTGGCCGAAATTCCGGCGGTTTATGGCGAAGACAATCAATTATCCAAGGTGGTCGGCTTGGTCGATGCGCCCGGCCAACGCTTCGTTTGCAGTTTGTTCGAGGGCAATGAAATCTGGCTGATCGACGCCCAAAATCCCCGCCGGCCGCAAGTGCAAAAATTCCAAAGTATCGGCAAACAACCCTACGATGCGCTGTTGACGCCGGACGGCCATTATTATCTTGCCGGCTTGTTCGGCGAAAAAGGCCTGGCCTTGTTGGATTTATGGCAGCCGGAGCTGGGCGTCAAACATATCCTGCAAGATTACGGCAAGGACGACGAGCAAACCCCGGTTTATAAAATGCCGCATCTGGAAGGCTGGACGGTGGCCGGCGACTGGCTGTTGGTGCCGGCCGTGGGCCGGCATGAAGTGTTGGTGATAGACAAGCGCGACTGGTCGCTGGCCAAACGCATTCCGGTGGCCGGTCAGCCGGTGTTCGTGATGTCGCGGCCGGACGGGCGGCAGGTGTGGGTGAATTTCGCCTTTCCGGATAATCAAAACGTACAGGTCATAGACGTCAAGGATTTTAGCGTCGTTAAAACTCTGCAACCCGGCAAGGCGGTGATGCACATGGAGTTTACCCCGCGCGGCGAAGCGGTGTGGTTGGCGGTGCGCGATGAAGACCGGTTGATGCTGTACGACACTGAAACACTCAGCGAAACCGCCCGCTTGCCGGCGCAAAAACCCAGCGGCATTTTCTTCAGCAACCGCGCCAATCAATTAGGTTTGTAAGCCATGTTGTCGCCGCTGCACAAACAACTTTTGAATAATTATCAGCAGGACTTTCCGCTCAGTCCCACGCCTTACCGCGACATCGCGGAACAGTTGGGCGTCAGCGAAGACGAAGTGTTGGCGGCGTTTCAAGTGCTGGCCGAGCAACAGCTGATCAGCCGCATCGGCCCGGTGATCGCGCCGAATGCCATCGGCAGCAGTGCGCTGGTGGCGATGGCGGTATCCGACGCCGATTTGGCCTGGGTGGCGGAACTGGTCAGCAGTTACCCCGAAGTCAACCACAATTACGAACGGGAAAACCGCTTTAATCTGTGGTTTGTGTTGATCGCCGACAACGACGAACATCTGCATGGCTTGATTGCCGATATCGAAGCCCGCAGCGGCTATCAGACCATGTTGTTGCCGATGCTGGCCGATTATTTCATCAACCTGGGTTTCGAGTTGAATCTGCATGATTGACGCCATCGATTTTCAACTGATTGCCGCCGTGCAGGCCGGTTTGCCGATCGCGGCCCGGCCCTATGCGGCCATTGCCGCGCAACTGGCACTTAGCGAACAGGAAGTGATAGACAGGTTACTGAGTCTGAAGGCGCGGGGCCTGATCAAGCGTTGGGGGGTGGTGGTCAAGCACAGGCAGTTGGGTTACCGGGCCAATGCCATGATAGTGATGGACATTCCCGATGAACGGGTGGCGGAGCTTGGCCGGCAAATCAGCCAGCTCAGTTTTGTCAATTTGTGTTACCAACGGCCGCGACGGGGCGAAACCTGGCCGTATAACCTGTATTGCATGATACACGGCAAAAGTCGCGAGTTGGTGATGCAGCAGTGGGCGGCGCTGCAGCAAAGCTGCGGTTTGTCCGGCATCGCCTTTGAAGTGCTGTTCAGCCGCCGTTGCTTCAAGCAGCGGGGTGCTCTTTACCGGCAAGCCCGGCAGCCGCGCTTAGAGGCCAGCCATGGATGATACCGACAAGCTCATTATTAACGTATTGCAAAAGGGCTTTCCCATTTGCGAATCGCCATACAGGCAAGTCGCCGAGCAAATCGGTATCACGGAAGACCAGCTTCTGAGCAGATTGCAAACTCTGCTGGACGACGGAGTGTTGTCGCGCTTCGGGCCGATGTATCACGCCGAACAAATGGGCGGCGCCTTGACCCTGGCCGCTTTGAAAGTGCCGGAAGAACGCTTCGATGAAGTCGCCGACATCGTCAACGGCTTCCCGGAAGTGGCGCATAACTATGCCAGGAACCATACGCTGAATATGTGGTTTGTGCTGGCGACCGAAAGGCCCGAGCAAGTGGAAAGCGCGATCGAACAAATCGAACGGCAAACCGGTTTGCAGGTCTACAACATGCCGAAAATCCGCGAATACTTCGTGGGTTTGCAATTGGAAGTATGATGCCTTTAAAAAATAAAGGATCTTTTTAGTCCTATGTCAAATACCAATCAAACGGCTCATAGACATCACTTTATTCCCAAGTTTTACTTGAAATCGTGGAAGGGCTCAGATGGCAAAGGACTTTGGGTATATACCCTTGATAAGAGAAATGTCGTGCGAACCTACAGGCGTTCACCAAAATCCGTCGGTTTTGCCGATGACTTATACACTTTGTTGCCGGATTCATCCTACCAAGTTCTGAACCATGAGCGGGACGCGATCGAAACGAAGTTTTTCGCGGTATTAGATAACGCGGCGGCTGGAGTTCACGACAAATTGCTCAAGTCTGGTGTCCGTAACTTGACTAATGAAGACCGCATGCTGTGGTCATTATTTTTGAATTCGCTTATCGAGAGGAGCCCAAACCAGATTAAGCAGATTGAACAAAGCGATTCAGTTGAAAATATGCAAGATCGGCTCATTCAAAAGTTCGGTAATTCGGAGTTTCTATCCACGATAGACTTAGAGGCCCTGTATCAAAATTCAGCGCGCTATGCATTGGTGGATATTATTAAAGATAACGCATTTACTCATTATCTTACCGAAATGCGATGGGCAGTAGTTGATATAACTATCGATGGAGAACACTTGGTAACTAGCGATACACCGTTAATTCTTAACGGTGGAGCGAGGGGAATACCAATACATTGTGTGTCAATTGCTATTTCACCAAAAAGATTGTTAATTATCTATAGTAAGGCTGATGAGTTTGATGATGATTTTGTCAGGACATTGTCGGTAATGCATAACATTTTAGTTATCCGACAAAAGGAAAGATATTTGATTTCTTCGCAGAAGTTATTGGACAGTCCACACACAAAATATTCATGCTTCTTAACGGAACTTATTAAAGGCGTTGATTCCGAAGAATCAAGCTAACGACACCAAAATATTTAACCTGAATAATAAAGATGCTTAAGCAAAATCACAGAAAACGTCGTTCCGGCAGGGATTGCCGGAATCCAGGCTGCATGGATAGCTCGAAGCTTACCTTCCATGGCACTGGATGCCTGCATCCCTGCGAGCATGACGGATTTTTAAGTTTAGCTGACTCATCTTTCTAATCAGGATATTTAATGCCCCTAGATTCCATTGACCGCCAAATCATCCGCGCCACTCAAGCCGGGTTGCTACTGGTGGCCGAGCCCTACCAAGCTATTGCGGAACAACTGGGTTTGACGGCGCGGGAGGTCATGCAGCGGATGGCGAAGATGCAGGAAAGCGGAGTGATTCGCAGGATTGCCGCCGTGCCCAACCATTACAAACTCGGCTACCTGTACAACGGCATGACGGTCTGGGATGTTGAGGACGAGCATGTGCACAGTTTGGGCCAGCGGGTAGCGGAGTTGCCGTTTGTCAGCCACTGTTACCAAAGGCCGCGGCATTTGCCGGATTGGCCGTATAACCTGTTTGCCATGGTGCATGCAAAAACCGAACAGGACGCCGATCGGCAAATTGCCGTCATCGCCGAGCTGCTGGGTGACGATGTGCGCCGGCACGCGGTGCTGTACAGCAGCAAAATACTCAAAAAAACCGGCTTAAGGATTGCGGGATAACATGTTCAGACTCAGCCAGTACATGCGGGAACTGCTGCATCCGACCCCTTTGACCACACTGCGTAAACCGTCCGGGCCGGTGGTGATCTGGAACCTGATCCGCCGCTGCAACCTGACCTGCAAGCATTGCTACACCACCTCCGCCGACATCGATTTTCCGGGCGAATTGACGACGCCGGAAATTTTCACGGTGATGGACGATCTGAAAGCCTTCAAGGTGCCGGTATTGATTCTGTCCGGCGGCGAACCTTTATTGCATCCGGATATTTTTGCCATCTCGCAACGGGCCCGCGATATGGGCTTTTACGTCGCGCTGTCCAGCAATGGCACGCTGATTAACGAAAGCAATATCAAGCAGATTGCCGCCATCGACTACCAATACATCGGCGTCAGCCTGGACGGCATGCGCGAGGCGCACGATAAATTCCGGCAAAAACAAGGCTCCTTCGACGCCTCGCTGGCGGGCATTCGTTTATGCCGTGAGCATGGCATCAAGGCCGGGGTGCGTTTTACGCTGACCCAGGACAATGCCCACGATTTCGAAGCCTTGCTGCAATTGATGGACGACGAAGACATCGATAAATTCTATCTGTCGCACCTGAATTACGGCGGCCGCGGCAACAAAAACCGCAAGGACGATGCGGCGTTTCAATTGACCCGGCAAGTGATGGACCGGCTTTTCGAGAAATCCCTGCAATGGGAACGACAAGGCCTGCATAGAGAGGTGGTGACCGGCAACAACGATGCCGACGCGGTGTATTTTCTGCATTGGGTCAAGCGCCTGTTTCCGGAGCAAGCCGAACATATGCAGGCCAAACTGCGGCAATGGGGCGGCAACGCCTCCGGCGTCAACGTCGCCAATATCGACAATCTCGGCAACGTGCATCCCGACACGTTTTGGTGGCATTATGGCTTGGGCAATTTGAGGCAACGGCCTTTTTCCGAGATCTGGCGGGATGTGTCCGACCCTTTAATGGCCGGTTTGAAAGCCACGCCCAGGCCGTTGAAAGGCCGTTGCGGCAGCTGCGGTTATCAGGCTATTTGCAACGGTAACACCCGGGTGCGCGCCCATCAAATCAGCGGCGACTTTTGGGCCGAGGATCCCGGGTGTTATTTGCAGGACGAGGAGATTGTTGTTTAAGCGGACTGAATTGTTAAGTTGCGTTTCATACCCGGTGCGCCGGTAAGCATCATCAGGCCGCTTACAAACAAAATTACCGCTCCGGGAATTGGAACCGGGTTAACCGGAATGTCGGAATTTATCCGCAATGACCCGTAGGTGCTTGGGCCGCTCATGTCCTCGCGTTCGTCGAACTGTCTGAAGTCAACCGCAAACCGTAAAATGTCATTGTTTTGCCCGTATACAATCTCAAGAACGTCGAACCAGCCGCCAAGCGTATTATTCCCGCGTCCATTTCCCGAAAAATCAAGTCCCGGTTTCGTGGGCGAATTAAATGGAAATCGAGTTGCCTGATCGTAAAACCCGACTGTGAGTTCATTGCCGTTGTTGGTATTTGTTGCGGCATCATAAGTAGGCGCGGCAAAGTTGAACGACCAAAGTTTTCCGTCGTCAAAATTAACCGTTACACCTTTATCGAAATTTTTGGATATCGAAAAGATACCTTCCACCCCATGGGTCCATAAGACTTCACTGGCGCCTATCCCTCCGCCTACCCAGCTGCCCGGTTCCGCATTCAAGTAAACACTACCCGTTGTAGCCAGTCCGGCACGAGATGCATTGGAAAAAAATAAAAATGTAAAAATTGCTATGGCAATGACTTTCTTCATTATGAGTTCCTGATTAATGAGGTTGTGTGACATGATGTCGGCAAAATCAATTGACCTACTCTGTCGGTGCGTCCTAAAAATATTGCGCGAATATAGTAGCGCTAGTTTCCAGGTTAAGTCCACTGCTGCCTGACGGCTGTCCGGATGAAAGCTGGAACTTGCATAGTAAGAAATTTAACAGACTTGAGGCGTCCTAAATTCGCGGCCAAACTCGGTGAGTAACCGGTAAAGTATTCCCAGGGGCGAGTTTAAATTAGGCTGAAAGCAGTGTGTAATAATAACCCCGTGCAGAGCTGTTATTCCTATTCAATCAAATAGCGTATTTTTTCAAACCACCCGTGAACAAACAAACACCTCAATATCTAGTCGGTATAGATCTCGGCACCACCCACACGGTTGCAGCTTATGCCGGCGTCAACGATCCCGAAAAGAAGATACATTTATTCGAAATCCCGCAGCTGGTGGCTTTGGGCGAAGTGGCCGCCCGGCCCCTGCTGCCTTCGGTGCGCTACCATCCGGCGGATGGCGAATTGCAGGCCGGCGCCGGCTTTTTAACCCAGGAAGACGGCGCGGTATTGGGCGAAGCGGCGCGGGTGTTGGGCGCCAAATCGCAAGGCCGCCTGGTGACCAGCGCCAAAAGCTGGTTGTCGCATACTGCCGTTGATCACACTGCGGCGATTTTGCCGTGGGGCAGCGACGAGTCGGTGTTTAAAGTCTCGCCATTGGAGGCCAGCGCCAGTTATTTAAAGCATGTGCGTACGGTGTGGGAACAGCGTTTTCCGGATGCGCCGCTGCAACAGCAGCAAGTGGTGATTACCGTGCCGGCCTCGTTCGACGAATCGGCCCGCTCCTTGACCGTGGAAGCGGCCAAACTAGCCGGACTGACCGGCATCCGCTTATTGGAGGAGCCGCAAGCTGTGTGTTACGACTGGCTGCGCCGGCATGCCGGCAGCATCGCCGCCAGTCTGGCGGGCAGCCGTCTGCTATTGGTCTGCGATGTCGGCGGCGGCACTACCGATTTAACGCTGATTAAGGTCGAATACGGTGCCGGCGAACCGCAATTAACCCGTATCGCGGTCGGCGACCATTTGATGCTGGGCGGCGACAATATCGATCTGGCCTTGGCGCATTTGGCGGAAAGCCGCTTGCGGGTGGGCGACAAAAAACTCTCCACGGCGGATTTGTCGCAATTATTGGAACAATGCCGCATTGCCAAGGAACGCCTGCTGGCGGACGACGCGCCGGCGCAGATGCCGGTAACCTTGCTGGGCGGCGGCTCCAAGCTGATCGGCGGCAGCAAAAGCACTGTGTTGACTCGGGAAGAAGTCAGACACATCGCCCTGGACGGCTTCTTGCCGTTGTCGGACTTAAATGATTTGCCGGACAAAAAACGCAGCGGGGTGGTGGAGTTCGGCTTGCCCTACGCGGCGGAGCCGGCCATCAGCAAACACATTGCCGCTTTTTTGCAATTGCATGCCGCCTCCGCCCGCGCGGCATTGGACGGCGAAAGCGGCGTGCCGGATGCCTTGTTGCTGAACGGCGGCGTGTTTCGCAGCCAAGCCTTGGTACAAAGGGTGACGGCGTTGTTGAGCCGCTGGCGGGACGGCCGCCCGCCGCAGGTGCTGGACAATCGCCATCCGGAACTGGCGGTGGCTTACGGTGCAGTCGGTTACGCCATGGCCCGGCAGGAAAAGAAGCTTAAAATCGCCGGCGGCGCGGCGCGCAGTTATTTCCTGCAGATAGACACCCAGCAGGGCAAGGATGCAGTGCGGCAAGGTGTGTGCATCCTGCCCAAGGGCAGCGAAGAAGGCCACGAGATTTTACTGAACGACCGGCAGTTTGCCTTGCGGGTCGGCCAGCCGGTGCGCTTTCATTTGTTGTCCAGCAGCGGCGACGGCGATTATCCGCCCGGCGCCTTGGTGGACATGGACGACGAGCGCTTTCACAGTCTGCCGCCATTGGCGGTGGCGTTTGAAGGCGAGCAGAAAGTTGAAGTCATCGTGCAACTGCTGGCAACCTATACCGAAGTCGGCACCCTGCAATTGCAATGCGTAGCAGTAAACGATGCCAGCCAGCGCTGGGATGTGGAGTTTCAAATCCGCAAAAAGGCCCAGCTTAGCGTCAGCGCCGAATTACCCGGTCAATTGCCGCAGGCCTTGGAGAAAATTCAGGCCGTGTTCGGCGCCAAATCCAAACAAATCGATCCTCAGGCGGTTAAAACCCTGCGCGCGGATCTGGAAAAAATTCTGGCCGCGCCGCGCGGCGATTGGCAAACGCCGCTATTGCGGGAATTATTCGGCGCCCTGCTGGAAGGCGGCAAATACAGGCGCCGTAGCGAGCAGCACGAACGTCTGTGGCTGAGTTTAAGCGGCTTTTGCCTGCGGCCCGGCTTCGGCTATCCGCTGGACGATTGGCGGGCCGAACAACTATGGAAGCTGTATCCGGAAGGCCTGCAGTTCGTCAACGAAAAACAGAACTGGACCGAATGGTGGACGCTGTGGCGGCGGGTGGCCGGCGGTTTGAATGCCGAAGCCCAGCAACGTATTTTTAAAGACATCGCCAAATTCATCAGCCCGGCCGCAGCCCGACAGGCCGGGGTGGCGAAGCAATTGGCGATGCGCGGTTACGAAGACATGGTGCGGCTGGCGGCAGCGCTGGAGCGCCTGCCGGTTGCCGACAAAATCCAGCTGGGCGGCTGGCTGTTGAAACGCCTGGAAAAAGCCGGCGAGCCCGATTCCAGCTGGTGGGCGCTGGGCCGGATCGGCGGGCGGATTTTGTTCCACGGCAATAACCACGACGTCATCGCGCCGGCTATCGCGACGGAGTGGCTGGCGCAACTGCTGAAAACGGACTGGAAGAAACAGTCGCAAGCCGGTTTTGCCGCCACCTTGCTGGCGCGGTGCTGCGACGACAGGGCGCGCGACATCGACGACGATTTGCGCCTGCAGGTGCTGGATAAACTCAAACAAGCCAAGGCCGCCGCGTCCTGGCAGGAGATGGTCGCAGAATACAAACAGCTGGACGAGAGTCAGGAGAAACAGGTATTCGGCGAAGCCTTGCCACCCGGCTTGCGGTTGATTTAGACACAGCGCAATTAGCTTGGTAGCTGGCTGCTTGTATAGCGATACGGTAACTGCTCCCCCATAAATACTCAAAAAACTTGACAGATTTTATATTTGTTCCGGTAATCATCCGTAAATGGTAAGCCCCGAAAATCGTCATTTCGGCAGGGATTGCCGGAATCCGGACTGCATGGATAAATCGAAGCTTACCACCCGTGGCACTGAATGCCCGCATCCCCCGTTCAAGCCGGGGGCAGGCTCTGCGAGCATGACGGCGTTTTTGGATTTACTGAAGCATCTTGCTAATCAGAAAAATCAGTGCGGCAAAATAATTCGTTTTCAAGGCTATCTTTTCAAAACGGCGACAGCCCCTAATACGTTAATCACATAGCCGAGCCCGCACTCGCGCTTTTCATTAATCCTAAAAAAGTCAGTTTTTAGGTTAATCCCTGCTATTTAGCTTAAACAATATCCGCCAAAAATCTATCCGCAACACCACATCCTGAACTGCTAAGAGAAGTTTGAGATAAAATTTTTGTTCTTTTTTTGTTTTCATCTATACTCGGTAAAAACAAAAGAAAAACATTTTGGCTGCCGCGTAACTTCCTCGGAAGCAAGGCGGCCCGAACCGGATTATCCGTATTTAAGACAGAAAAACATCGGGAGAATCGATCGTGATGCAACATTCCGTTCATATGAAAGACCAAAAAGCCAATCAAATTGCCATGCGCAGCCGGCAATACCGGCAATTCGCCATCAATCGAATAGAAGATCTGACCGTGGTGGTAGTGTTATGGGGCGTGTTTTTACTGGCCGGCGCCAGTTAAAATACAGCCATGTATCAACTGACTTTTTATGTCCCCGCCAGCCACCTGGATCAAGTTAAGAATGCCCTGTTTGCAGCGGGTGCGGGACAATTTAACGATTACGACCAATGCGTCTGGCAAACCTTGGGCCAAGGCCAGTTCCGGCCGCTGGCGGACAGCCAACCTTTTCTGGGACAGATTGGAAAACTGAAACGGGTAGCGGAATACAAAGTGGAAATGATTTGTACCGACGAGCGGATCAAAGCCGCGGTCGCGGCCTTGCTAGCCGCTCACCCCTATCAGCAGCCGGCCTATGCGATTTACAAACTTCACGATGCAGCCGATTTATAAATGCCGGCAGTACGGCGATTGGGCGACAAAACCGACAGCCTAGTCGAATAACGAACTGAAAGCCGGATACGCGTCGACTAAACGACGCGTCTTAATCGGGCTCCATCTTAAAAAGAGCGGCTACTGGCTGACGCCGGATAAAAACGGCACGAAGACGACCGGTTCGAGGATTTCGTCTTCAAAACCGTTTTCGGTGCGGGTGATGCGGTGCAGGTCTTGCCGGCCTTCCCTGCCGACCGGAATCACCATCACGCCGCCGACGGCCATTTGTTCCAGCAGCGCCTCCGGAATTTCGGCCGGCGCGGCCGCCGCCAATATGCCGTCGAACGGCGCATGTTCCGGCCAGCCCCAGCCGCCGTCGCTATGCTTGAAACCGACCGTTTTGATGCCCAATTCCCACAGCAAATCGCGGGCTTTTTTCATCAAAGGCGCGATGCGTTCCACCGAATATAACTGATCCACCAGCTTGGCCAATATGGCGGTTTGATAGCCGCAGCCGGTGCCGATTTCCAAGACTTTGCTTCGCGGGCCCTTTTCCAGCAACAACTCGGTCATTCTGGCAACGATATAGGGCTGGGAAATGGTTTGATTATGGCCGATAGGTAAGGCGGTGTCTTCATAGGCGCGGCTTTCCAGCGCCTCATCGACAAACACATGGCGGGGAATCTCCGCCATGACGGCCAACACCTTGCTATTGGCTATGCCTTGCGCCCGCAACCGGGATACCATGCGTTCGCGGGTGCGCCGAGAGGTCATGCCGGTACCTTGCAAACGTTGCTTCATGTTTATGCCTCTGTTGTCAGCCACTCGCGCAGCCCTTCCAAACGGTCGAACCGGGTCAAATCCAGTTGTAAAGGCGTGACGGAGACATAGCCGTTACGAATCGCATCGAAATCCGTGCCCGGCCCGGCATCCTGTTCGCTGCCCGGCGGCCCCACCCAGTAAATGGTCTGCCCGCGCGGATCGCTGGAGCGGATCACCGCTTCGGCCTTATGCCGTTGCCCCAGCCGGGTGGATTGGAACCCCTTGAGCTGATCGAAGGGTAGATCGGGCACGTTTACATTCAACAAAGTGTCGTCGGGTAAGGGGTGGTTCTGGATTTTCTTTAACAGCACCACGGCCACTTGCGCGGCGGTATCGAAATGCTTGGGGTCGCTGCCGGCCAGGGAAATGGCCACCGCCGGCAAACCGAGAAAGCGGCCCTCGGTGGCGGCGGCCACGGTACCGGAATACACCACATCGTCGCCCAGGTTGGCGCCATGGTTGATGCCGGCGAACACCATATCCGGTTCGCGCGCCAGCAAGCCGGTAATGGCCAGATGCACGCAATCGGTCGGCGTGCCGTCCACCCGTACGAAGCCGTTGTCGCAGGTCGTGGCCCGGAGCGGCATATCCAGCGTCAACGAATTGCTGGCGGCACTGCGGTTTTTATCCGGCGCCACCACCGAGACATCGGCGTGGGCTTGCAAGGCGGCCGCCAACGCATTGATGCCTTGAGCCAAATATCCATCGTCGTTGCTGATCAGAATGTGCATACTGCTGTGAATGGCTTAAAATGCGCCCATATTAGCAAAAAAACCGCAAAACCAGCAGCTTACGTGACAAAAAAACCCACTCACACAGACGATAGCGCCTTATTCAGAAACGCGATCGGCAAAGTCAGGCCCGTGGACACCAATACGGTAGTTCTGAAGCCCGACAAAAAACCCCGCCCGCTGCCCGCCGTTAAAGCGCTGGAGCAGGTCGATCCCTTGCAGAATGAAGTGGCCGACAGCCTGGAAACCCTGTATCAGGAAGACAAGGTGGGATTTATCGCCCCCGGCCTGCAAAAAAATGTGCTGAAAAAACTGCGCAAGGGTTATTACGGGGTGGACGCGGAAATGGATTTGCACGGCCTGAGCAGTCGCGACGCCCAACGAGAACTACTGCGCTTTCTGCATTTTTGCGTGGAAGACGGCTGCCGCTGCGTGCAAATCATCCACGGTAAAGGCTATAACTCGCCGGACAACCAGCCGGTGCTGAAAAACGACATCAACCTGTGGTTGCGCCAGCATCAGGACGTGCTGGCGTTTTGCTCCACCCCGCCCAAAGCCGGCGGCACCGGCGCCCTGTATGTGCTGCTGCGCTTCTCCGATAAATTCGGCCAAGCGGAGGACGGGCTGGAATAGCCCCCGGTTTATGTCGGCTATCCGAAGCTTTCCGCCCATTGCCGGTAAAAACGCCCGCATCCTGATTTTGGGCAGCATCCCCGGCAAGGCTTCGCTGAAAGCCGGCGAATATTACGCCCACCCCCGCAACCAATTCTGGCCCATCATGGCCGAATTGCTGGCTTGCGGCCCGTTGCCGGACTACCCAAGCAAAACCCGAGCCCTGCTCGACGCCGACATCGCCTTGTGGGATGTGATGCAATCCTGCTACCGCCCCGGCAGCCTGGATGCGGCTATCGAAAAGAGCTCGGTTGTCGCCAACGACTTTAAAGGGTTCTTGGCCGGCCATCCGCAAATTCGGCACATATTCTTCAACGGCGCCACCGCCGAGCAGGCTTTCCGGCGTCTGGTACTGCCGGATTTGCGTAATTCCACGCTGTGTTTACAACGTCTGCCTTCGACCAGCCCGGCCCACGCCGCCTTGTCTTTGCAAGAAAAACTGCGATGCTGGTCGGTCATCGTACCCGCGCCAAGCCTGCCCGCCCCATTGAATGATAGTTTAGACGGCATTTTCCGCCCCTGAAATTTAGCGGGTATTACGTCGTTAAAGACAGGCGAATACCGGAAAGACGTTACCCATGGTTGCGCCGGAACTATTGAATTCGAATATTGATTATTAGCCGTTAGGATTTTATGAGAATATAACGCTACCGCTTCGAATATCGACCCTAGGGTTTCGTCAAAAATAACATCCCCCGTATTTTCGTGGATGGTTGCCGGTAGGAGGGGCTTTAGCCCCATCAAGGCGCTCATCGCGGCTAAAGCCGCTCCTACGAAGGCAATATATTTCGGCAAGTTGTTTCCAACCCTATCCTTACAGGTTGGATTTTTTCACCCGCTTTATCAGCCACGTACTTAATTATGACGACCGAACTCGAAGCGTTACTGGCCAAAATGAAGAGCTTGGAAAATGAATTGATCGAGGAACTGCAAAAGCAGGAGAAAATTTTTTCATACGAAATTCGTAAGCGCAAAGTCTATTTCGAAGAAAATGCCATTATCCGGGATAAGGAATATATAAAAACCCTGTATCTCTATTTGCGGGATGCGCCGATAAAACACATCGTCAGCGCGCCTTTCATATGGAGCTGTCTGATCCCCGCCCTGCTCCTGGATGCGTTTTGCAGCTTGTATCAATGGACTTGCTTTCCGATTTACGGCATTCCGAAAGTGCAGCGGCAAGATTACATTGCCTTTGACCGGGAATATTTAAACTATTTGAATTTCATCGAAAAAATCAACTGCGCCTATTGTAGCTACATGAACGGCCTGTTTGCTTATTTGCAGGAAACAGCCGGGCGAACCGAACAATTCTGGTGCCCCATTAAACATGCCCGGCGCATAAAAAACCTGCATAGCCGATATTATAAATTTTTTAATTACGGCAACGCCGCCGAATACCGATCGAAAGTCGCCATGATCAGACGCGACTTTTCGGATTTAGAATGAGCCGCTTGCTTCGGCATCTCCGGCGTTAACCGCCAAGCCGCACTCATGCGCAACTCTCGCCAAATCGAGCGCATTGGCAACGCCCATTTTTTCCATCAGCCGCGATCTATGGATTTCTACCGTGCGATGGCTGATACCCAGCAGACGCGCGCTATCCTTGCTGGTGTGCCCCGCCAGAATTAACGACATGATTTGACGCTCCCGATTTGTCAACGTCCTCACTCGCCCTTCAATCTCGTGGCGGCGTTCTAGCTGAGTATGCCGCAAGCAGGCCACTTGCAAGGCATCGTCAACGCTGGCCAAAAGTTTTTTTTGCGTGATGGGCTTAGTTAAAAAATCCAACGCCCCCGCCTTGATAGCCCTCACGCTCTTGGGAATGTCGCCGTGTCCCGTCAGAAAGATAATAGGCAACGAAAATTCCCGTTCCATCATCGCCTGCTGTAGTTGCAGCCCATCCATGCCGGGCATCTGTATGTCGATAATGGCGCAGCCGATGTCATCCGGCGTGACTGCCGCGAGAAATGCGTTTGCGCTATCAAACGCTACCACCGAGAAACCTTCCGTTTCCAGCATCAAGGATAAGGCATCCCGAATGCCGGCATCGTCATCGATAATGAAAACCCGGGCGGCGGGACCGGTTCGATTCATCGTCCGATCGGAGCGAACGGTAAGGTGAAATGGAATATAGCCCCGGTTTCGGCCAGCGCATCCATCCAAAGTTGCCCTCCGTTAGCCTCGACCAGAGAGCGGCTAATGGCCAACCCCAGTCCGCTGCCATTGCGTTTGGTGGTAAAAAACGGCTCAAAAACCCGTTTAACCGCCTCGCGATCGAGCCCGGGCCCGCTGTCCTCTACCGTGACTTGCGCCATATTCGACGCGGCCTTGGTAAAAACCTTAATCGAAATGCCGGCGCTATCGAGACCGGCGTCCCGGATGGCGTCAAGGCTGTTGTACAGCAAATTCAACAAGACTTTTTTAACCTGCAAGGGGTTGGCCCAAACCGGCGGCAAACCGGCTTCGAACATCACTTCGGGCCGGAAGTGGTTTAACTTGTCATGCCGCACAATAGTGACGACATCCTGAATCAAATTGTTGAGATCGATCGGCTCTATCTCCAGCTCGCCCCGTTGCAAAAACCCGAGCAACTCATGCAAACAAAGTCCCGCCCGCTGGGCCTGCTCCACCAGGCCATTTAACGCACGTTGCAATGTCTTGGCGCTGACCTCGTCTTTATTCAGAGAACGCAACGCCACTTCGCCGTAAGCGGAAATGGCCGCCAACGGCTGGTTGAGATCGTGAGCAATTGCGGCGGCGGTTTGAATGGCCACTTGTTGTTTGATCAATGCGTCCATTTCGTGGCGTTGCCGCTGCAATTGCCGCTCGAGCGACTTACGCCGCGATATATCGGTCATTATCGTATGAATGACGGCCGGCAACCCGTCATCGTCCGGGCTTACGCGGCTTTCCAGCTGTATATCGATGACGCCGCCATCCGCGCGTTTAACCCCGAGCTCGGCGATGAGATTGCCGCTCGACAGAAATGCTTGCTGCAAATAGTGCCGAAATGCCCGCCGATCCGTCAAATAAGCGGCCATGGAGCGGCCCATGATGCTGCCCCGCTCTACACCCAATAACGCCGCTCCGGTTAAATTGATTTCAACCACCCGCCCGCTCTTTTCAAGCATGAGATAGCCGACCGGCGCAAAATCGTACAATTCCGTATAGCGCCGCAGGGCGCTCTGGCTATCGGCCTGCGCATTCTTTAGCTCTTGGTTTTGCATCTCCAGCTCGAGCGCGTACACATCCATCTCGTGTATCAGCTTGCAGGAAGCGCCTTGGTCATGGCAATGCCCGGCAACCGGTTGTTGCGCCAGGCATTGCTCCGCCCGGTCGCGAAGACCGTTATTGCCGGGCGGTATCGTCGGCTTGTTCACCCCAGACCTCCGGCGAACTTTTTGGAAACATGGCAATCGGCATTAGTCATTTAGCAAAAAAAATCGGTCATATCGATACGTGCCCTCCTCGACCCATGCCGGCAGGCAAAATTCGAGGCTAGCGCGGGACGAACTCCCGCTCCGCCTCCAGCCAATCATCCAGTTCGTAGCCGGGTACGAAACCTCTTTTTTCCGCCTTGAAATAAGCCAGCCTGGCTATCCCGTCATCGAAATAGGGTAGCTGTATTACTACCACGATATCTTCGGGATGCGCGCTATATTTTTTCTTCTGTCTTTTGTTGGTTGTTGTCATGGTTGACCTCCATCCAAAAAAGGTTGCCGTAAAAACCGGGTCCGACTGAATGCAATAAAACCCAACATATTGATTTTGTTAGGCTACATTACGCTAATCCAACCTGCATTTTGGCATTTACGACAGCCGCCAAATTGAGCTCCTATCGGCCGGCGCGGCTGTTTGAGCTTCGCCATCCGGCGGCTGCATGAGCTGCCTGCGAAAACAAGCGGGCGGCTGGGTATTCGGCACGCAGGCAATATGCTGCCCTTGTTCCAGTATCTCGACAATAGCGTCATATTCGATGATTTGGTTTTCCGCGGCCAAAATAGCATCCGCCAAACCGGTAATGGCCCGCCAGTAGGAGGGTTCGCTAACAAATCGGCAAGCGGCCTGGAATAAGTCGGAAATTTTGTTGTCCTTTAGAGCATTGCCGCGCAAAAAACAATCGATATACTCGTTAATCGCCTCCAAATCCGATGCGCCGCCATAAAAATGCAAGGAATCCAAATGGACCAAATCGAAATTATGGGGCTCATCATCCCGTAAGGACACGTATTTGGCTTCCGCCACGGGGCCAATCAACAAATTAAACATATCGGCCTCAAAAGCGCGTTCATAATCCTGTTTTTGCGCCGGGGTAAAATGTTTGACCGCTTCCTGAAACGAGTAGGGCAAGGCGTGAATCAGGCGGCCGCCCTCTATTTGGGCGGAACACTGCTTATTGGCACGGCCCGATAGCCAAGAAGCGTTTCCCCCGCTTGCGGAGGATTGAATATAAATCCGGAAGAACACCACCGGCAGGGCTTTTTGCCTGTTGCCGAAATAAATGCCAGCGGCGTGCCCCGCTTCATGTATGGCGGTCTCCCGGCCTATTTCTTTCTGCCCCAATGAGTCCGGGGTATGCAAATTCTGCGAACGTTTCATGTCGACATCCCTCAAAATTCAGCGCGCGAATCAATCGGTAATTTCGATGGTCTTACGTTTGCTTTGCTCCGTTTTAGGGATAATCACCTTCAGCACGCCATCTTTAAAAGACGCTGTTGCATTGTCGCCGTTTACATTGACAGGGAGGGAAATGCTGCGTTGAAATTCGCCACGGGATATTTCCCGGCGGAAGTACCGGCCCTCGTCCGCCTTTGACGCCTGTTCCGCTGAGGCGCGGATGGTGATGGTTTGATTGTTGATCGTCACATCCAGATTGTCTTTACTGATGCCCGGCAAAGCAGCCTGAACTTCTATCTCGGTGTCACGATCGAGAATATCCACTTTGGGAACCCCTTTCTCGAACCCGGCCGGAAAATTCCAATCCAGCAACCGCGGCCATTTACGCAATAAAAAATCGTCAAAAAAATTATCCAGCTCGCTTATCGAAAACAAGCTGCCGGATGCGGCGGCGGGTAATAATTCAGCGGATTTTTTAATCTCTTTTTCTGTAGTGCTCATGGCTTACTCCGGACTTTGTCAAATTTTCAGTATGGACGACCCCGCCGCAAGGCGAGATCGCTGCCGGCTGCAATCGAACGCTTGTCAATCGAACAACAATTCTTTCTCGGCTTCAAGCCAATCCTGTAATTCATAACCGGGCTGAAAACCGCGGCTTTCCGCCTTGTAATACGCCAGCTCGGCGATGCGCTCGTCGATCTCCGGCACGGGAACCGCTTCGGCCGCTTCTTCTTCGTTGGCCGGTAATTTTTGCGGGGCTTGTTTGGTTTTTTCCGTCATGGCGTTCTCCCGTATCGTTATTTATTGGATGCATGATTAATATTAGCGCTGCCGGAAAAGCCGGAAACCGCGCTTCCGGCACGATTTCGACCGGACGCTTCGGGAGAAACGCAAAGGCTTACCCCGCCGCCGAACCGGTGCTTTCCAGGCCATCTCAAGCTTGCCGGCAGGGTTTAACCGGCATGACCCATAACGCATCATGTAACTGAATTAGCAAGTGTTTTTTACTTTACCTCTTACCCTGGCAGATTAATATACGTACTAGTACGTATCCATAAACCCCGATTCCGAAAGTAAAAAATTCGGCCGGTTACCTTCATGGGTCGGGGCGATTTTTAAAGCGTTAGGGAGTTACTGCAATATATGCAAGACTCTTGAATGAATACGCGACGGGCAAACCGGATTAGGCACGGTTTCCCGTTCGGCAACAAAACCAAGAGAGTGAACATAACCCATGACCAAACCTCGTAACAATCCGCTTGCAACCGCCCCTGTTAATTCCAAGCCAAACCCTAATCTTGCCAAGCGAACCGCGGCCGATACCCCGCCCATCATCGGCATTGGCGCCTCGGCGGGCGGGCTGGAAGCCTTGGAAGCGTTTTTGTCTAACGTACCCGCCAAAAGCGGATTGGCTTTTATCGTCATTCAGCATCTCGATCCGACGTTAGCCCGCGCCCGCGCCTGCCGATCGATTTCTTTTTCCGGACTCTGGCGGATGACCGCCGCGAACGCGCCATTGGCGTGATCCTGTCCGGCATGGGTAGCGACGGCACGCTAGGTTTAGGGGCCATTAAAGAAAACGCCGGGTTGGCTTTAGTCCAAGAACCCGCATCGGCCAAATTCGATGCCATGCAGCGGAATGCGATAGAGGCCGGCTTGGCGGACATTATTGCGCCGGCCCAGGAATTAACCCGGCATATTTTAGCCTTCGTGCATCATACCCCGCTCGGCATACCCTCCACCGTCAACCCCGAGTCGATCCGGCCGCTTAAGTCGCAAAGCGCGCTAGAGCAGATCATCATTCTATTACGGGAGCATACCGGCAACGATTTTTCCCTGTACAAAAAAACACCCTTATTCGACCCAATTGTTCAAACTGATTCCCGGCGATACCGGGCACCGCCTAACATGACACCTCCACCTCGTATCCGCTGAATTTGCGGATATTGATCACGCCGCTATCCAACAGTAAGTATTGGCCTTTAATGCCCTGCAGCACGCCTGACACTTCGGGGTCTTTGTCCAGGTTGAAGGATTTGACCTTAGCCGGGTATTGCAGCACCGGATAATGAATATCCAGCGTTTCGGCATCGGCCAAAAATGTAATCGCCTCGCTACCGAATTGCTCGGCAATGGCCGCCAGGCTGTCGGTGCATTTTGCCAGCAGCTCGTCCCGCTGCGCCGGCAAATCCAGCGGCTTGACGTTGTTTTTCAACATTTGTTGCCAACTGGTTTTGTCGCTGACATGGGCTGCCAAGACCACTTCGATCAAGCCCGAAATATGCCGGGAGGCGACCTGAAACACCGGCATGGCCTGCACCGCGCCTTGATCGATCCAGCGAGTGGGCGTTTGCGAGCGGCGGGTGATGCCCACCTTGATGCCGGAAGAGTTGGCCAGATAAACGATGTGCGGCTGAAAGCAAAATTCCTCGCCCCAACCGGGTTCGCGGCAGGTACCGGCGGCATAGTGGCAGGTTTCCGGCTTCATGATGCACATATCGCATTGCGCCAGCTTGATGAAGCAGGGGTAGCAATAGCCCTGGTTGAAACTTTTATTGGTCTTTTTTTGACAATGCACGCAAAAAATCCGCCCGCTATGGCGCAGCCGAATGAGTTGTCCCAGCAGCGGATTCAAGTCCATCTCGTCGTCGCCCACCGGCAACCGGTAAGCGACCGTGTCCGCCAATTGCGCGGTCATTTTCTGTAAACTGCCCAACACCGTATTAACCTCGTTCCGTCAATTCAATTGGCTATAATGACAGCGTTTTCGATTTGTACAAGGCTGAAATGAAGACGGCTTGCCGCCTTCCTTCGCAGCCGCTTCCTTCAGCAGAGTACCTACCGCCATCCGCGAAACCAACCTGTGGCCATTAGTCCCAAACCTATTACCCCCCGTCAAAAACCCGCCGCGCGCAAGGTCGCGCGGCCGGAAAAATCGCCGGCGGCCGTTGCCAAAAAACCGCGGAAATCGGCGGCCCGCAAACGCCGTCCGCCGCCCGCGTTTTGGAGCCGGGGAAATCTGCTGTTATTGAGCGTGGAATGGTCGGCTCTGGCGATATGCGCCTTATTGGGCACCATGCTGATTTTGGGGTCTTCCGCCAACTCATTTTCCGGCTCGGGCTTTTTCGGCAGCTTGCTGCCGTTTGCCGCCGGGGTGGCGGTTTGGGTGGTGTTGTGCGCGGGCTCCTTGCTGGCTTGGCTGAAATGGCGCGGCCGGTTGAAGGCCAAAGTGGCGATATTGCCGGCCGCGCTGGCATCCGGCATGGCAGTCGGGATGCTGTGGTTCGTATTTCACGACGGCTACATTCCGGTATTCGGCCATTTCCGCGGTCTGGTGGGCGGCAAGCAGCAGGCCGAACGAACCACTTTGGCGCATCAGGTGTACGCGGCTTACCGCCGCCACAACCAAGCGCAATTATTGAAAATGATCCAGCGCGCCGAACCGTTTGCGGCGGAGATTCGGCAGGCGGCAAAAATCTTTGCGGTGGATGAGCATCTTCTGCTGGGCATAGCGGCCACGGAATCGTCCTTTCAACCGCGCAGCAGCCGGGACGGCGGCCAGGGTTTGTTTCAAATCACCGCAGTGCCGAAATTCATTTTGCAACAAACCAGCCAAAAGCTGGACGTCAAGCAATTGGACTTAACCAATCCGCGCCACAATGCCTTTATTGCCGCCGCCACGCTGAAACATTATCTGGCCGAAATGAAAAACGATCTGTTTCTGGGGCTGCTGGCTTACAACATCGGCCCGCGCAACGGCGGCCTGCGCTTTATCATGCAAAAATACGGCGCCGGCGATTTTGTCACCATGCAGCCGTATATCCAGCAATTGCCGCGCGATTATCCGATTCGGGTATTGGCCTATGCGCTGGCTTTTAAACTATGGCAACAAGAAGGCAAGCTGTTGGCCTACGAAGAAGCCGATAATGCGCTGCGAATCCAGAAACTGGGCATTCCGGGCCTGCCTCAGGATTTTTAAAGGCTGAATTTAAACGCCTCGGCGGCCACCGGCCGGCCGAAATAATAGCCCTGATAAAACAAACAGCCCTTGGCTTTTAAAAAATCCACCTGTTCCCGATCTTCCACCCCTTCGGCGATCACATTCAAACCCAGGCTTTTGCTCATCATGATGATGGTTTCCACGATTACCGCCGCATTGGGGTCGCTGATATGGCGGACGAAACTCTGGTCGATCTTCAACTGGCTTAACGGCAGGCTTTTCAGGTACGACAAGGACGAATAGCCCACGCCGAAATCGTCGATGGATATCCTCACCCCCATGGCCTGCAAGGCGTGCATCTTGGCAATGGTGTCGTCGATATTTTCGATCACGCAGCCCTCGGTCAACTCGATGACCAGGCGTTTGGCGTTGACGCCGGCATCCAGCAAGGCCTGCCTGACCTGCTGCACAAAACCGGCCTGCCGGAACTGCCGGGAACTCACGTTCACCGCCACGTGGTCAATCTTGTTGCCTTGCTCGTCCCACGCCTTAATCTGATGACAGGCCTCATGCAACACCCAGGCCCCTATCGGCAAAATCAGATGGGTATCTTCCGCCAGCGGGATAAATTCGGCGGGCGAAACCATGCCTTTTTCCGGATGTATCCAGCGGATCAAGGCTTCCGCGCTCACCACCCGCAGCTGGTCGTTGACCTGCGGCTGATAATGCAGCACGAATTGTTGCTCCTGCAGGGCCAGGCGCATTTCCTTTTCCAGCGTCAGGCGCCTGTCCGCGGCGGCCTGCATGGCCGGCTTGAAAAAGCTGATGCTGTTGCGCCCGCTCTCCTTGGCCCGGTACATGGCGGTATCGGCCTGCTGAATGATGTCTTCCGGTTGTTCGGCGGTTTCCGGATACAAGGTCACCCCGATACTGGTGGAAAAATGGTGTTCGCTGCCCTGCACTTCAAAGGGTTGATTGATGGCCAGCAAGATCTTCTCCGCCAGCATGGCGGCATGATTGGTGGCCTGTTGCAGACTCAAAAAGCGGCCCGGCACCATAATAATGAATTCGTCGCCGCCCAGGCGGCAGGCGGTGTCCTCTTCGCGAATAATCGACAGCAGCCGCTGCGCCACTTGAACCAGCAATTCGTCCCCCACTTGGTGGCCGCGGGAATCGTTGAGATTTTTAAAATGGTCCAAATCCAGAAAAAATAAGGCGCCAAAACGTAATTGGCGCTTGGCGGCGGCGATTTCATGCTGCAGCCTGTCCAGTAACAGCCGCCGGTTCGGCAGGTTGGTCAGCGGATCGTAAAAGGCCAGATTATGAATTTCCTGCTCGGCGGCTTTTTTATCGCTGACATCGGAAAATATCGCCACATAATGTATCAGACGCTGTTGCGCGTCCCGTACCCCGGTTACCGTCAACAGCTCGGGGAATACGGTGCCGTTTTTGCGCCGGTTCCAGATTTCCCCTTTCCACTGATTATTTTTACTCAACTGTTTATACATTTGCCGGTAAAACTCTTGATCGTGATAGCCGGACGACAGCAGGCGCGGGTTTTGGCCCACGGCTTCCGCCGCACTGTAACCGGTGATTTCGCTAAAGGCCCGGTTCACCCGCAAAATAGTGCCTTCGGCGTCGGTAACGGCAATCGCTTCATGCGACTCGAAAGTCGTTGCGGCCACCCGCAATTCGTTTTCCTGCTGCCGGCGAATGGCAATTTCCTGGTTCAGGGCCTCGTTGCTGCGCAATAGGTCCAGCGTGCGTTTTTCGACGATCTCTTCGACGCGGGCGGTGCGGCCCGTTAACAGCAACAGACCGAAGCCGGTTAAACCGCACAGCAAAAATCCGCCCAATACCAACCAGCTGAAACGCAGGGATTGCTGCTGGTTAAAAAAGTCCGCGGCGGGCGCATAGTCGAGCCGCCATTGCCGGCCCGCAAAATCGATGCGGCGGGCCATGCTCAATTTGGAAAATTGCAGGGTGCGCTCATAATCGGCGGGCAGGTTGCTGTAAATCAATTCGTCGCCGTCATGGATGCTCAGCAACAATTGCAGTTCTTTATGGCCCAACTTCTCGAATATCGCTTGAATGTCTTCGTCAATGCGAAACACGCTCGCCACGAACCCCAGAAAATCCTGTTGCCGTGTCTGGGACGTTTTCGACAGTCTCGACTTGTAAATCGGCGAGTAAATCACCACGCCCAATCTGCCGGCGGTGTCCTGAATCAGCCGAAGCGGCCCCGTAGCCAGGGTATCGCCGGTGACCATGCTTTGAAAAATAACCGGGGCCACCCGGGGATTGCTGGAAATATCGAAACCCAAAGCCGATTCGTTTCCGCTTTTAGGCACCAAAAACATCACGGGAAAATACTCGTCCTTGGGTTTTGCCGCTTCCGCCTCGCCCGCGGAATTCAGTTGCCGAATAATCGCCCGCTGTTGCGTTTCCCAAGCGGCGCGCTCCGCGCCACTAATGCGAGGGGTCCACTCCAGAATACTGCCGGGTTGCACCTGGATGGACTCGGCAAACAGTTCGAATTCGTAGAGATCGACCCGCTTGGAGCTGTCGAACAGCGCTTTAAGCGCCGCATTGGTGGCCAGATGGTCGCGCAAATGCTCTTGAATGGCCGTATGCAGCAATTCGACCTGGCGTTGAAAGTGGCTGCCGAGGCGTTGCTGCTCCTGGCGCTGACTCAATTCGAACGCGGCTACCACCAATACAATCACCGTCAACAGCGGCAGCAGCACAAAACGGCGCCGCGCTTGCCAGGAGGCCTTGGGACGGCCTAAAAAAAGCAGGGTCATCGGGGTAAAAACGGCGGCGCCTATGGTGTCGCCCACCCACCAAGTGGCCCAGCTATTGGCGACGCTGACAGAACCGATCACGCCCCGAAAAGCCAGATAGGCCACGCCTACCGTAGCCGACACCAGGCAACTGGCGGCGATCAAGACAAAAAAGCGCAGAATTTTTTTGTCCTCGATCAGCGGATTATGCCTGCCCACATAACGGTTGATCAGCCACATTCCCAGCCAGGCTTGCAGGCAACAACCGATGGCCGCCACGGAACCGACCCCCATGGAAACCAACATTTTGGAGAAACTGGAGATGTCCAGAAAGGCATAACATTGGGCGAGCAGCGCGCCCAGAAAAATGCCGGGCAATACACTATTTCCGTATACCAGCATCAACGCCAACGCCACGCCAGCCGCCGGCCAAATCGGACTGGCGTTACTCGGCGGGGTCGCCAATAAGGTCCCCACCCAACCGGCCGCAAAATAGCCCGCCGCCGCCGCGATATTCAGCAATATTTTATATTTTAAGGTTCGCATAATCCTTTAAGAGGTTGACCGCCGACCCGAGGGCGCCTGAATGGAAGCAGAAAGCAAGGGACATACAATAGCGATACCTTTCATATAAGCATAAAGAAGGTTTAATCATCTCGGCGCCGGATTCATGGATAACGACGGGCTAGCCGATGCCGACCTAGCCGGCAGGCGGCGCTACTGCAGGCATCCCAAGCCATCGACGTTAAACGCCTTGCCGAATCCTGCCACAAACTGGCCGGTTTGGGGCTGCAACAGCAGCAAATGAAAATCCGGCAGCGTGCGCAGAACCCCGACAATGTCGCCGAATTTTGCGGCCATGGCATCCAGCTTCGGCGCGTAATCCACGTGGTTTTTGCCGATTTCCCGCACCCGGCAATCGAAGGTCAGCCGCCGCCGGGCGAAAGGATTGCCGGCATCGGCCTCCGGTTCGATGAACAAAATGGCAGCCCGCGGCTGGGCCAGCAGATTTTGCGTATGTTGGGCCAGTTCGCTGACAAAAATATAAAAGCCCGCATCGTCGCGAACATACGGCGCATAGCTGATAGCAACCGCACCGCCGGCGGAACGGCTGGCTATTAACAGGCTGTCCTGCCGCCGAATTAATTCATCGCAGGTATTTTGTAAATTTTGGCGTTCGGAATCGGCCATGGAGGTTACGCCTTCGACAACTGCGGATAGCGAAAACAATCGGTGGTGTGGTCGTTTACCATGCCCACCGCCTGCATGTAGGCGTAACAGATGGTTTTACCGACAAACTTGAAGCCGCGTTTTTGCAGATCCCGGCTCATAGCGGCGGACTCATCGCTAAAAGCCGGGATTTGGGCATGCGCCTGCCAGGCATTTTGTTTAGGCTCGCCGCCGACGAAACGCCAGATATAGGCATCGAAACTGCCGTAGGCCTGCCGCACCGCCAAGAACGCCTGGGCATTCGCCACGGCGGCCTGAATTTTCAAGCGGTTACGTACAATGCCGGGATCGGCCAATAGGGCATCGAGTTTGTCTTGGCCGTAAGCGGCGATTTTTTCCGCATCGAAACGGTCGAAGGTCTGCCGGTAAGCTTCGCGCTTGTTCAGAATAGTGCGCCAGCTCAAACCGGCCTGCGCGCCTTCCAATACCAGAAATTCGAATAGCTGGCGGTCGTCATGCAGCGGCACGCCCCATTCGTGATCGTGGTAATGCTCTTCGGCGCTGCTGGCCAAGGCCCATTTGCACTTGTTCATTTGTTTTTTTGCAGCATGCTCTTCAAATCGGCAAACGGACTGAAGGTGGCTTGCGGCCCCTTGGATTCGGCGCCGCCCTTGCTGCCGTAACGGGTTTGTTCTTCGTAGCGTTGATGCTCGTTATCGTGGCAATACAGGCACAATAGTTCCCAATTGCTGCCGTCGGCGGGATTGTTGTCGTGATTATGGTCGGTATGGTGCACGGTCAATTCGCGCAGGTTTTTATGATCGAATTCGCGCGCGCATCGCCCGCAAATCCAGGGATACAATTTTAAGGCCTGCTCCCGATAGCCTTTTTCGCGTTCTTCTTTGCTGCGCCGGGCTTCGGCAACGATTTGGTGGGCTTTATTGTGCGACATGGCTTTCTCCGCTTGCGTCAACCGCCGGTTGCGCTCATATGGCGCAAAATGACCGGCTGTTCATGGATATTGAATTCGTGTTTTTCAGGCTTGATTTGCATGGCATCAATAATAGCGTGCTTTAACGCCTGCATGTCGTCCGGATATTGCCTGACCACGGCTTTTAAATCCACCGAATGCTCGTTGCCCAGGCACAGCAGCAAGCGGCCTTCCGCCGTCAGGCGCACCCGATTGCAACTGGCGCAAAAGTTGGCGCTATGCGGCGAAATAAAGCCCACGTTGGTCTCGCTGCCCGACACCCGGAAATAATCCGACGGACCGCCGGTTTTGTCCGCCACGGCCTGCAGGGTAAAATATTGCTGCAAATCCTGTCTGATCGACTGGCTGGGATAATAGGCTTCCGCCCGGTTGTGACCATCCACGGCGCCCAGCGGCATTTCTTCGATGAAGCTGATATCCAGCCCCCGCTCGACGGCAAACCGTACCAAATCCGCCACTTCGCGATGATTGCGGTTTTTTAAGATCACCGCATTGAGTTTGATGCGCTGAAATCCCGCGTCGCGGGCCGCGTTGATACCCCGCAGTACATTTTCCAGATCGCCGGTGCGGGTCAAGGCTTTAAACAACACCGGATCCAGGGTATCCAGACTGATATTCAGGCGTTTGACGCCGGCCGCTTTCAGGTCCCGCGCCATCTGCGCCAGCTTGGAGCCGTTACTGGTCATTACCAATTCATGCAGGCCGCTCAGCCCGCCGAGTTGCCGCATTAAGTCCAACGCGCCCTTGCGGACTAAAGGTTCGCCGCCGGTAATCCGAATTTTGTTTACCCCCAGCTCGATAAAGGCCTGGCAGATAAACTGTATTTCCTCCAAGCTTAAAATCTGCTGGCGGGGCAAAAACACCATGTCTTCCGACATGCAGTAAACACAGCGGAAATCGCAGCGGTCGGTGATCGATACCCGTAAGTAATTCACGATACGGCCGAAGCGATCGACCAGCTTTGCGGATTGAGTGAAATCGGTCATGGCCATGGTTCAAATGTAGACTTGCAAATGGTAACACAGGCGGGCAAGGCCGATTAACCTGTAAGATTGCGCCGACCCTTCCCGTTTTTTGCCGGCCGGCATTGTCATCGGCAGCGGACATGCCGGACACGCGGCCGGCGTTTTGAGACTTCCGCATACGACAGCGGTTGTCGGCAACTGGTTTCAACAACCGGCCCTCTAGGTTCTGTTGACGTTTCATCGCAACCATAAAAGCACCGAGGCAAACGACAGCATCCCCATGTAATTGATAGCCTTTTTCTCATAGCGGGTAGCAATTCTGCGGTAGTGCTTGAGTTTGCCGAAC
>Ga0207952_1000463_pt1 | contig 32788 bp, 26 predicted proteins | sample SubbioR12Aug_8Ca_FD_184831 | JGI IMG/M metagenome (GOLD analysis project Ga0207952, IMG submission 184831) | Serpentinite rock and fluid subsurface biosphere microbial communities from McLaughlin Reserve, California, USA - CR12Aug_8Ca (SPAdes) | ecosystem: Environmental > Terrestrial > Deep... | reverse complement strand
CGGGGTTATATTAAGTACCGGAAATGTTGCTAACGCACCGGGACCTAATAGCACTTTACTCAGTGATGGTAATGCCGCTTGGCCTGGTGATTCAGATTTAGAGAATACACTTGCTGCGGCCGGAGTTAGCTTAGTATCTAAGAACGCCACCGTGTTAGAATTTGATTTCGTTCCAAATTCATCTTTCTTTAGCTTCGATTTTATTTTTGCTTCAGAAGAGTACGGAAACTTTCAATGTCAGTTTTCTGATGCTTTTGCTTTTTTGCTAACCAATACTTCTACAGGTGTTACCACAAACTTAGCCTTGGTTCCTAATACCAATTTGCCGATTTCTGTAGTAACCATCAGAGACTATTTATACAACTCTTCTTGTCCATCTGCAAATGCTCAATTTTTCGGATCATACAATGGAGGTTCGCAAGCTGCTACATCTGCTACAAACTTCAATGGTCAAACAACCGTTATGACAGCAGCATCGACTTTAGTTCCCGGTGTTCAATACCATATCAAATTGGTTATAGCCGATCGTTTAGATCCGCAATCTGATTCGGCCATCTTCATTTCAGCTAACAGTTTGAATATCGGTCAAGATGTTTTAGGACAGGATTTAACAGTAGCCAATAATGCAGCTTTGTGTCATGGTGCAACCCACACAATCAACACCGGATTAAACCCGTCTAACTTTACTTTTCAATGGAAAAAAAACAATGTGGTTTTAACCAACGAAACAGGACCTAGTTTGGTTGTTAACCAACCGGGCACTTACACCGTAATCTATACTAACATCTTGAGTCCTTGTTCTCCAACAACCAATAATGTTGTTATTGAATATTTTCCTCAAATTAACGCTCAAAACCCTATCAATATTTACAAATGTGATAACGGTAGCGCAACTTATTCATACAATTTAGATTTAAACACTCCAATAGTTAAAACAGGTTTAAACCCAAACACTTTAGTGACTTATCATGCTACTCAAGCTGATGCAGATAACAATGCCAATCCATTGCCTTTGAATTATACTGCTGCACCCGGACAAACTGTTTATGTTAGAGTACAAATGCCGAACACACCTTGTTATGTAGTAAAGTCTTTCCAACTTTTAACAACTCCCGGACCGGTTGCTAACCAAGCGCCAAACTTAACATCTTGTGCGAGAAGTTTAACATTAAACAATGCTTTCTTCAACCTTAACGATCAAACTCCTATTGTGTTGAATGGGCAACCAACTTCTATTTATTCAGTTTCATACTATAATTCTGAAAACAACGCCAATAACGGAACTAATCCTATTTCAGGAAACTTGAGTACGGCAATCTTATCGAATGCAACTATATACGTTAGAGTACAAAACATTACTGACCCGACTTGTTTTTCAATCTCAAGTTTTACAGTTACTATTTTACCTGTACCAACAGTTGATGTACTTGAACCTGTAGTAGTTTGTGATTTTTATGAATTACCTCCGTTAACCAACGGAAACTACTTTACCGAGTTAAATGGTGAAGGAACTATGTTGAGCGCGGGAGATATCATTGTTGAAACCACAACTTTGTACATCTTCAACCAACCAAATGGTCCCGGTACTTGTGCAGCTAACAGTGTATTCCGAATCACTATTGTTGACCCTAACACTTTATCGCCAAACAGCGTTACCAGTTGTGGAAGTTATACTTTGCCTCAACCTCAATATGGTAAATACTTCTCTCAACCGGGTGGTCAAGGTGCTGAAATTCCGGCAGGTACTGTAATTAATGCTACGCAAACTGTTTACTTTTATTTTACAACAGAAATCGAACCGTTTTGTGTAGTGGATACTGATTTTACAGTGACTATTATTCCTTCAGTGGAAGTAGGAACCAGAACTGATATATTCGAATGTACTTCTTATACTTTACCGGAACTATCTGTTGGTAATTACTACACACAACCGGGAGGAAACGGCACAGAAATCCCTGCGGGTACTGTAATTACGTCTAACCAAACGGTATATGTTTACGCAACAACAGGCGGAACATCTCCATGTACAGATGAAGACAGCTTTGAAGTTTTCATTGGTATTAACCAACCGGCTGATATCAGTCAGTGTAACGGTTATACTTTACCGGCTTTACCGGTTGGAAATTACTTTACTGCCCCGATGGGTGGCGGACAAATGATTCCGGCAGGAACCGTAATTAACAATAGTGCTACTATTTATATTTTTGCACAAGTAAGCAGCGACAGTGCCAACTGTACGGATAACTTATCATTCAACATCAGCATTGCTCAGCCACCGGTTGATGAATTAGAAGATGTAACAGTATGTGAAACGTATACTTTACCGGCATTAATCAACGGTGACTACTATACCGGATCAGGAGGAACAGGAACCATGCTAAGCGCAGGAGATGTTATTACCGCTTCACAAACTTTGTATGTTTTTAAAAGATTAAACGCTACTTGTTTCAATCAATCGAGCTTTGATATCACTATCAACCCGCTACCTTTAATTGATTCAAGATCAGATATCGATATTTGCGACCAGTATGTATTAACTCAATTACAATATGGTAATTATTACACCGGCCCTAGCGGAACAGGTACTCTATTACCGGCAGGAAGTGTAATTACTTCTTCTCAAAGAATTTACATCTTTGCCATTTCTAACACAACGCCTGCATGTACCAATGAAAACAGTTTTCAAGTTAACATATTCTCAACTACGGCAGACAGTTCAGCTAATATAACAGCGTGTGATGCTTACACTTTGCCATCATTATCTGCCGATAACAATTATTATACGCAACCGGGCGGACCTTACGGTAACGGAACTCTAATTAACGCCGGAACAGTAATTACAACCTCGCAAACCATTTATATCTATAAAGAATCGTTGATTCGTACATCATTCTCTTGCTCTGACGAAAGCTCATTTACAGTAACCATCAACCAAACTCCGGTTATCCCGGCCGTATTGGATGTAGCAGCTTGTAATTCATATACATTACGCCCGTTAATCGTTGGAAACTACTTTACAGGGCCAAACGGAACAGGTACTATGTTACAAGCCGGAGATGAAGTAACCACTAGTCAAACCTTATACGTTTATGCACATACCAACACCACTCCGGATTGTTCTAGTGAAACCAGCTTCAATATTACCATCTTTAACGTTGATAATGTGCCTAATGTAACGATTTGTCATAGCTACACTTTGCCGGCATTGACTATTGGAAATTACTTTACAGGACCAAATGGTACAGGTACTCAATTAACTGCCGGTGCTACAATTTTAGCCACACAAATTATATATGTATATGCAGTATCGCCTTTCTTACCAAGATGTTCTGACGAAAGTTCATTTACAGTAACTATTATTGATACTCCGGTAGCCAACCCAACTCCGGTAGCTTTGAGAACTGTTTGTGATGAAGACGGAACCAATGATGGTGTAACCAGCTTTGATTTAACCAGCTTGTCAGCAACCATTTTGGGTGCTCAAACCGGAAATGAATTTACCATTGCCTATTATGAAACTGCCGCTGATGCTGCAGACCAAGTTAATGCAATAACTTCATCTACCTTAACCAATTTGTTTGTTCGTGTTACTAATACTTTAACCGATAGTTGTTTCGACATCAAACCGATCAGTATCATAGTAAATCGTTTGCCGGAACCATCACCGGTTGGAGGCATCATTTGCTTTGACTTAGAAACTCAAACCTTATTAAATCCATACACCATGTACAGTGGTTTGTCTTCAACAACACACACTTTTGTATGGACTAATGAAGCCGGGGATACAGTTGGAACAGCAGCTAATTACACTGCCATTGTACCCGGAACCTACACCTTAGTGGCTACGAGCAGAGCTACAGGTTGTGCTTCAGAACCGGTTAATGTAGTGGTTTCTCCATCTGAACCTGCTGAGATAACTTATACAGTTGATGATGAGTTCCAAGACATGCAATCTATCACCGTTAACGCTACAGGTGCAGGTGATTACGAATACCAATTGGACAACGGAAACTTCCAAGATAGTCCGGTATTTGAAGATGTAACTTCAGGTATGCACTTGATTACTGTAAGAGATAAAAACGGCTGTGGAGTAGTTTCTATACCGGCTGTTGTGATCAACTATCCTAAATACTTTACCCCTAACGGAGATGGTTATCACGATACTTGGAACATCAAAGACTTAAGAAACCAAGCGAGTGCGGTTGTAACCATTTATGACCGCTACGGTAAAGTACTAACCCAAATCAAACCTAACGGAAACGGTTGGGATGGAACTTACAACGGTAACATGATGCCTTCAGATGATTACTGGTTCAGTGTAACATACACTGATGAAAACCAAGTGAACCAAGAATTCAGATCGCACTTCGCCATGAAGCGATAATTATAAAACCCCATTAACCTACTAAAAACTCTCAAAAATTTTTGAGAGTTTTTTTATTTCTATTGTAACAAATCAGTTTTTTAAGAGTCTACTTACTCGAATTAAATTAACAACTGTTGAAGTTTAGGGGAATTCAAATTCACTTCAACAAAAATCATCAAACAAAAACGAAAATGAGATTAAAATTATTGTTACTGTTATTAGTAAGTAACTGCACTATTTTAATAGCGCAAACCAATGGTAATCCCGGAGTAATTAACGGAAAAGTAATCGACAAAAACACCAAACAACCCATTCCTTATGTGAACATTTCCGTAATGGAAGATGCTAAATTAATCACCGGTGGTATTACGCAAGAAAACGGAAATTTTACTATCAAAGGATTGGCTCTGAAAAAATACACTATTGAAGTCCAATTTATCGGATACAAAAAACTAACACAAGAAGTTGCATTGTCTGAAAACAATAAAACAGTCAATTTAAACACTATAGTTCTGGAAGAAGAAGCCGTTCAATTGGCCGGTGTAGAAATAGTGAAAGAGCGTTCCACCATAGAACAAAAAATCGACCGTAAAGTGGTAAACGTTGGCAAAGACCTTATCGCTTCCGGAAATACAGCTTCTGAAATTTTGAATAATGTCCCGACAGTTAGTGTAGACCCGCAAACTAAAGAGCTAAGTTTAAGAGGGAATTCGAACGTTAGAGTTTTAATTGACGGAAAGCCTTCTAACATTGATGCAGCTCAGCTGTTACAACAAATTCCTTCTTCCTCTATCAAACAGATTGAATTGATTACCAATCCGTCAGCCAAATACAACCCTGAAGGCATGAGCGGTATTATCAATATTATCTTGCACAAAAACTCGCAAGAAGGTTTCAATGGGAGTATCAACTCGGGCGTTACGTTTGGCATCACTCCGAAAACCAATTCGGCTTTAAACCTAAACTATAAAGTAGGCAAAGTAAATTTCTACACCAACTATGGTTTGAACCACGGTAAAAACGCCAACGAAGGTTACATCAACAGTTACCGCCCTTTGTTTGAGAACAAGCAAGAATTTGGAGGCGACAACCTGAACACTTCACACCTGGTAAAGTTGGGTATGGATTATTACATCGATGAAAAAAACACCATTTCATTTTACACCAATCAAAACTTAGTTAACGGCAGTGGCGACGGATATACCAATATCAACTACAGCAGTCTTTTGCTGAGAGATTCTCAACAATTGTCGGATTCTGAAACAGACAATTACACTCAAACTTACGATTTGGCCTATAAACACGACTTTGATAAAAAAGGCGAAACTTTAGATTTTCAAGCCAACTTTTCTAACACCAACAGCCCGGAAAACTCCGATTATATCTTCAATCAAGTCAATCCAAACTCAACGCGAGTGACCACTAATGATATTGAAAGAGATACCGATTACCTTCAAATCAATTTAGATTACGTGAACCCGTTATCTGAAACGGTTAAATTGGAAGTGGGTGCCGAAACCCGTATCCAAAAAATCACCAACAACTTTGACGAAACCATCAGCGAGCCTTCGGAATCCTATAATCGTGTAGGAAACTCCAATTTTGTTTTCACCCGAAACATTCACTCTTTTTATACTAATATCGGAAAGCAGTGGAAAAAATGGAGTGTACAAGCCGGTGTTCGTTTAGAACAATACGAAATCGACGGCGACTTCGAGAATGTAGTCACTTCCACTACTCCATCGGAAAACATCAATGACCAAAGTACGATTGAAGACGATATTTTTGCAATTTATCCTTCATTGTTTTTCAATTACAAAGCGTCTGATAAAGACTCGTTTAACTTTAACTTTTCGCGTCGTGTTGACCGACCAAGTATCGGACAAATCAGTCCTATCCGCGAATGGACTACCCCTTTAGTAGAATCCAGAGGAAATCCGGCTTTGGAACCGCAATTCACCAACTCGTTTGAGGTTAACTATACCCGTACTACCAAAATCGGTTCGGTAACGGCCGGTGTTTTCTACCGTCAAATCAATGATGAAATCGGAAGAGTGATTTACAAAAACCCGGACAATGTGAACCAAGACATCATCTCTTATGACAACTTTGACGACAACAATACAGTTGGTACCGAAATCTCGGCCAATTTAAAACTAGCCACTTGGTGGTCTGTAAATGCAAGCAGTGATGCGTATTTCAGAACGGTAAAAGGAACCGTACAAAATGCCAATACTCAGGAACAAGAAAGAGCAGAAGCCGATGTTGTAGCCTTCAATATTCGCATGAATCACAACTTTGTAGCCACCAAAAAATTGCGTTTCAACTTATTCGCCATGTACCGTGGTAGAGATTTAGGCCTTCAGTTTGAAAGAGAGCCAATGTATCGTATGGATATCGGCTCTACTTACACCATTTTAAAAGGAAAAGGAAGTATTACAGCGCGTTTTAACGACGTTTTTGAAACCATGAACTTCGCCTTCGATGGTAACATTCCGTACCGTCAGACCGGCGCTTTCTATTGGGAAAGTCAAACCTTTTATGTTGGATTCAACTATATGTTTGGCGGCGGCAAAAACAGCGCTATGCAACGCAAACAAAGAGATCAAAACGAAACCCAAGGCAGTGGTGGCCTTTTATAAAACACCGCAAATAAATTATAGATTAGTTGTTAATAAAAAAGCCAAACGAAAAATGTTTGGCTTTTTTTATAATTAAACTGTATTTCTTACCATTTAATAATAGCACTTGCCCAAGTAAAACCACTACCGAAAGCGGCTAACACTACCGTATCGCCTTCTTTAATTTTACCTTGTTCCCAAGCTTCGGTCAAAGCAATCGGAATAGATGCTGCCGTGGTATTACCATACTTTTGAATGTTATTGAAAACCTGATCATCCGTCAATTTAAACTTTTGTTGAATGAACTGTGAGATTCTTAAATTCGCCTGATGCGGAATCAACATATCAATATCTGACACCTGCAAATTATTGGCTTGTAAACCTTCGTTAATGACTTCACTAAAACGAACCACCGCATTTTTAAATACAAATTGTCCGTTCATGTAAGGGAAATAACTCTCGTCCTCCGGATTGTTTTCGGCAATAATATCCGTAACCCAACGCTTGCCCATACCCGGAGCAATCACAGTTAACTCTTCGGCATGTTGTCCTTCGGAATGCAAGTGAGTGGATAAAATACCTTTAGTCAAATCTTCCTCTCTGCTCAAAATAGCGGCTCCTGCCCCATCTCCAAAAATCACTGAAACACCTCTACCGCGAGTAGTCATGTCTAACCCTGTAGAATGCAACTCAGAACCGATAATCAAAATGTTTTTATACATACCGGTTTTAATGTATTGATCAGCCACAGAAAGTGCATATACAAATCCGGAACATTGATTTCTGATATCCAAAGCACCAACAGTTCTCAACCCTAAATCGCGTTGCACCAAAACACCGGGACCCGGAAAATAGTAATCCGGACTCAATGTGGCGAAAATGACAAAATCGATGTCGTTCTTATCAATTTTAGCTCTTTCTATCGCTACTTTGGCTGCTTTTACACCCATAGAAGTTGTGGTATCTTCACCTCTAATAACATGTCTTCTTTCTTGAATGCCGGTTCGCTCCTGAATCCATTCATCATTGGTATCCATTATTTTGGATAAATCATCATTGGTAACAACATTATCCGGAACGTAAAAACCTAAACCTGTGATTTTTGAGTGGTACATATCTTTCGTTATTTAATAAAATCAGAACCGCAAATTTAAGAATCTTATAATTCTAATTACCATTTTTGGATTCTAATTTAGATATTGACAAAAAACAACCGCGATGAAAAGTCGGCTACAACGCTAACTTTAACAAAATCTTCCCATTTTTTGTAACCGAAATACCGTAAATTCGACCTACTTTAAAACAATCATAAACTTCAAGCATATGAAATTACGCTTTACTTTTCTGTTCTTACTCGGATTAGGATTTTCTGCATTGGCCCAAGAAAACCTGACCTTTCAAAAACCCTCAGCCGAAATTTTAGCTTTAGCCGATTATGAACGAGCACCGTCGGTAAGCATGGATTCTAAAAAAGAATACATGCTGCTAAGCTATCGCAATACCTATAAAACGTTAGACGATTTAAGTCAGGAAGAAATGCGTTTGGGCGGTTTGCGCATCAATCCTATCACGAATATTTCGAGTACTGTAACTTATGTCAATAATTTGAAGTTGCGAAAAGTAAGCGATAAAGTCGAAACACAAGTGGCAGGCTTACCGCAAAATGCCCGAATCACTAACATTTCTTGGTCGCAAAACGAGAAGAAAATCGGTTTTACCAATACCACCAATACCGGTGTAGAACTTTGGGTAATTGATGTGGCCACGGCAACTGCTAAAAAGATTACCGAAGCCAACCTCAACGCCAATTTGGGCAGTCCGTACAGTTGGATGAAAGACAACGAAACGCTTTTGGTGAAAATGTTACCGAAAAACCGTCCGGCGCTAATAGACAGCAAAAAAGATTTACCGAAAGGACCAACAGTTTCCACCAGTGACGGTTCGAAATCACAAAACAGAACCTATCAGGATTTGTTGAAAAACAAAACCGACGAAGCCAATTTTGATGCGTTAGTGACTTCCGAATTATACAAAGTTTCCCTGTCGGGAAAAGCTGAGTTATTCAAAGGTGCTGATATTTACGCAGGAGAGAGTTTCTCGCCTGACGGGAATTATTTGATGCTAACCACCATCCAAAAACCTTATTCTTATATCGTTCCGTTGAGCCGTTTTCCCCAAAAATCGGTTGTTTACGACTTGAACGGAAAAGAAATTAAAGTGGTCAACGAAGTGCCGCTAACAGAAGTAATGCCCAAAGGGTTTTCCTCTGTTAGAAAAGGCAAAAGAAGCATGAATTGGAGAGCCGACAAACCCGCTACGCTTTCTTATGTAGTAGCCTTAGACGAAGGTGACCAAGCCCAAAAAGTGGATTTCAGAGATGAAATTTTCACTTGGGATGCGCCATTCAACGCCGAAGCCCAATCGGTTTTAAAAACACAACAACGTTTCAGTGGCATTATGTGGGGCAACGAAACTATCGCTATTGCTTATGATGATTGGTACGATACCCGAAACCAAAAAGTGTATTTGTTCAACCCTTCCAATCCGAAACAAGCGCCTAAAATAATTTGGGACCGAAATTCCCAAGACATTTACAGCGATCCGGGAAATTTTGAAACCAAAAAAAACCAATACAACCGTTATGTTTTGGCCATCGAAAATAACAATGCTTACTTAATTGGTGACGGATTTACCAAAGAAGGACAGTTTCCTTTTATAGACGAATTCAATTTGACTACACTTAAAACCAAACGATTGTACACTTCGAAAATGAAAGACAAAAAAGAAGATTTACAGTCGATAGAAGATTTCAAAAAAGGCGATGTTTTGGTTCAAATCCAATCGAAAAACGACTTCCCGAATTATTACTTCCGCAACATCAAATCGGGTAAACTGACGCCGATTACCAGTTTCAAAAACCCGTTTGAAAGCATTAAAAACGTTTACAAAGAAGTGATTAAATACAAGAGAAAAGACGGCGTGGAATTGTCGGGAACGCTCTATTTACCGGCCGGTTACGACCGAACAAAAAAAACCGAAAAGTTACCGTTGTTGATTTGGGCTTATCCTGAAGAATTCAAGGACAAAAACAGCGCCGGACAAAGCAATAAAAACCCTAATGAATTTACGTTCCCGAATTACGGTTCATTCATTTATTGGGTTACTAAAGGTTATGCCGTATTGGACGATGCTTCATTCCCTATCATAGGCGAAGGCAAAACCGAACCTAACGACACCTTTATGCCTCAGCTGATTGCCAATGCTGAAGCTGCCATTGATGCCGTGGATGGCTTAGGTTACATCAACCGCAAAAAAGTGGCCATCGGCGGGCATTCATACGGAGCTTTTATGACCGCTAATTTGCTAACACACTCTAATTTATTTGCTTGCGGTATCGCCCGAAGCGGCGCTTACAACAGAACGTTAACGCCTTTTGGTTTCCAAAGTGAACAACGCAATTACTGGGACGTACCGGAAATCTACAACGGCATGTCGCCTTTCATGAACGCCGATAAAATGAAAACGCCGCTATTATTAGTTCACGGTGATGCCGACAACAACCCTGGAACGTTTACCTTACAATCGGAGCGTTATTTTCAAGCCTTGAAAAATTTGGGCGCACCGGTAAGATTGGTTTTATTGCCTAAGGAAAGTCACGGCTACGCTGCCAAAGACAATATTTTACACCTGCTTTGGGAACAAGACCAATTCTTGGAAAAATATTTGAAAAACTAAACCGTCAACAATATTTTCAGAAAACCTCAAGGTGAAAGCTTTGAGGTTTTTTTGTGACAACATATTCATTTTTTTTGAAAAAAAATTATTATTTATTGTTTATCAATAAATTTTTATTATTTTTGAACCGTAATTCAAAATCTAAAAAGAATGGAAATCAGAATCACTACTAAAACGATACTCCAAGTATTGCATATATTATCTTGGATTATTTTTATCGGTTTGTGCGTTGAAGCCGGTAGCTTTTTGTTTAATGCTATATTCACTGTAGCTTTCAATCCGTTAGCTGCCGATTATTTCAAACTGACGGAACTGTACCAATACGACTACGGCTTTTTCTTAACCCAACTCTGTTTAGGCTTTATAGTTGCCATTCTGAAAGCCTTATTATTCTACTTGATTGTAAAAATACTACACGATAAGAAGCTCGATTTTTCTAAACCTTTCAGCCAAGCACTTGTTAAGTTTGTTTCTAACCTAGCCTATCTGACAATTTTCATTAGTTTTTTCTCCAATTGGGGCGCTAATTACGCCAAATGGTTAGCTGCAAAAGGCATTAATATGCCGGACATCGCGGATTTAAATTTAGACGGAGCCGATATTTGGCTATTTATGGGTGTGGTACTTTTGGTCATTGCTCAAATATTTAAAAAAGGTGTTGAAATGCAAACCGAAAACGAACTAACCATCTAAGTTATGCCTATAATTGTTAATGTAGATGTCATGATGGCCAAACGAAAAATGTCGTTGAACGAGCTGTCGGAGAAAGTCGATTTAACCCTATCGAATCTTTCCATTTTAAAAACCGGCAAAGCCAAAGCCATTCGTTTCAGTACACTCGAAGCCATTTGCAAAGCTTTGGATTGTCAACCGGGCGATATTTTAGAATATGTAGCCGAAGAAAAATAATAGGCGTTTTTAAGAAGTAATAGCCAGATAAACAACAGTTCCCGACGAAAACAAATCCGTACTATCGAAGAAGATTTTCTGTCCATCGATTTCCGCTTCTACCAAATAATGACTGCCTTTATAGTAGCATTGAGTAACTGTAGCCGGTAAATCCGATTGAGAAACCACTTGTAATTGGTGAGGATAAACATAACGTTTGTTTCCGTTTATTTCGATTTCATTCACATCTCCGAAAAGCGAAGCGATGTATTTACTGGTTGGATTTCGATATAAATTTTCAGGCGAATCGGAAGCGATAATTTGCCCGTTCTGCATCACCAAAACTTCATCGGCAAACGATAACACATCAGAACTATCGTGTGTAGCAACTATAGTAGTAATTTGTTTTGCTTTCAGATAAGCAAACAATTTTCGACGCAAACTGTTCTTTCTGAAATTATCAATATGGCTGAACGGTTCGTCTAACAACAATACTTCGGGTTCCAAAGCCAAAACACGAGCCAAAGCCACACGTTGCATTTGACCACCGCTTAAATATTTGGCTTTCGTGGTAGCAAATTCGGTCATTTCGACAATCGCTAACAATTCGGCTACACGAGCTTGTTTGGCATCGGCATAAATGTTCGACAAGTATTTCCCAACGTTTTCTGCTACGGTGATAAAAGGCATCAAATCAAAATCTTGGGCCAAGTATTTCATGTATTCCATGCCGGGAATTAAATGATATTTCGGTCCGAGTACTTCATTATCGTTCCAAAAAATTTGCCCTTCGTCTAAGTCATACAAACCATAAACGAGTTTGAGCAACGTACTTTTACCGCAACCGCTTTCGCCTATAACAGCAAGATTTTTACCTTTCTCCAACTGAAAAGAAAGATTGCTGATGGTGGTTTGGTCTAAATAGGCAAAGGAAATATGTTGGACTTGTAGCATGTTGATTTTCTGAAAGGCAAACTTACGAACTTTATTAAAAAGATAAGAGCGACAAAACTCAAACGTGGAGCGTCGCTCTTACCAACCTAACCAATAAATAAACAATTTTTAATGCGGTAAATATTTTTCAAACGACTTAGTGTCGATGCGTGCCTTTAAATCGTGTAACAAATTGTACAAGCCGAAAAAGGTTCGGTTAATGTACAAGAAATGCTTAGAACCTCTATTGCCGTTCATCTTGCGGAGTTGGGTATCTTTAGAAAACTCTTCTCCCATTTGGGCAATTTTCCCGAAGAAATCGGCATCCGAGAAATCAAAATAATCTCCATGAAACGGCTGCGTGAACAGACTTAACAAGTCGTAGAATATTTTGGTAAAATACTCAATTTCTTTCGGGCTGTCGTCGTGACGCAATATTTCGAGCTCGTATAATTTTTCATTGAACAACTTCGGATTACTGATGACTTCCGGTTTCGCCAATTCGAAATACGGAACGTAAAATTCTTCCGGTACGTGTTTGATGCAACCAAAATCTATCGCCACCAATCGGCCTTCGGCATCAATCAGGAAATTCCCGGGATGCGGATCGGCGTGTACTTGTTTCAAATGGTGCATTTGGTACATGTAAAAATCCCATAAGGCTTGCCCGATTTTGTCGCCTTTAGCTCGATCTTCATTATGTGAGGCAAACTCCGACAAATGTTCGCCTTGAATCCATTCCATCGTTAAAATCTTCTCCGAAGAATATTCCGGATAGTATTTCGGGAAACGCAAATTATCAATTTGACCACACCATTCGGACACTTCCAGACTTTGCTTTAATTCTAACACATAATCGGTTTCTTCCAATAATTTGTCTTCCACTTCTTTGAAATACTTATCGGAATCTTTCCCTTTGATGTTAAACATTCTGATGGCAAACGGTTTGACCAAAGCCAAATCAGAACTTATACTTTCCGCCACTCCGGGATATTGGATTTTCACAGCAAAATTTTTCCCATCCTTGGTTGCTTTGTGTACCTGACCGATACTCGCGGCGTTCATGGCGTCCGGAGTGAAGGAATCATATAAGTCTTCAGGGTATTTTCCTAAATATTTTTTGAATGTTTTACGAACCAAGGGCGCAGATAAAGGCGGCACCGAAAACTGCGACAACGAAAACTTTTCCACATAAGCCTGCGGCATGATGCTTTTATCCATACTCAGCATTTGAGCCACTTTCAAAGCACTTCCTTTTAAATTTTTCAAGCCATCATAAATGTCTTCGGCGTTGTTTTCGTTCAGCTTGTCTCGGGTTAATGACGGATTCACCATTTTTTCGCCATAATAAGCTACATAATTGGTTCCGACTTTAAGTCCGGTTTTCACCAGCTGACCGGCGCGTTCAATTTTTCCGGTTGGAATTTTATCTAAGGTTTTCATTTATTGCATTTTTTCTTTCCATAGAAACTTGCCCAAATCGAACAAACTTTCCAAGGGTTTGGTATTTAATAAATCGACTGCCGTGTTTACCGATTTTTCAATCAAAACATCCGTCTTTTCAAAACCTTTAGACGTATCGTCCATCCAAAATTTCAATAAGAATAAGAACTGTAGCCATGCGCCTTCAGCGTAAACAGGTTCGGTTACTTTCGCCACTTTCCCGAATGACTCTGAAGGCTCTGACTTAACTTTATCTACGATATATTTTTTAAAATGGTTTCGGAATTCCTTCAATTGTTTCAAATTCTTCAACCCTTCATGGTTTTCTTTGAGTGCATACATCACATAACTTCGGTTCAAGGTTAAAATTTCAAAGAGCGTGAAGTATAGAGTGAGTAATTTATTTTTATCTGTGTAGCTTTCAAAAGCTGCTTCTTTTTCAATAGTTGCCACGGCATTCTCAAAAAACTTCACCCAAATGTCCTGCTTAACCGCCTCTAATGAACCGAAGAAAGCATAAAAATCACTTTCCTCTATGTTGTGATTCTTGCAGAAGATATAAGCATTTTTTGGTGCTTCATTGTTTTCCAATACTTCATTCATGTACAACGAAATGATGGTATTGTCATCCACTGTATTTTTTTTTGATTTTGTTTTTTTTGCTGTGGCCATGGTATTCATTTTTAGAACAGTGTAAATTTAATAACGTTTAACTATTTTTAAAAATTATTAAACAAAAAGTTTTGTTAAATGTTGTTCAAAAAAATTGAAATCAAAAGAAAAGCGCTCCCTTTTGAGGAACGCTTTTGACTATTCAGAAACTCAGAAAAACTATTTCCCGGCTTCTTTTTGGGCATCTTGCACCATTTTCTCATTGGCAGTGATGGCAAATTCCACACGACGGTTTTTGCTTCTGCCTTCCGGTGTATCGTTAGTAGCAATCGGATCAGCTATACCTAAACCAGAAGTTACAAAACGAGAAGCTGCCAAACCTTTTCCAATCAAATACGTTTTAACAGAAGCCGCTCTTTGCTCGGATAAAGTAAGGTTGTACTCCGGAGTTCCGGTGCTGTCGGTATATCCGTAAATTTGAATATTAGTATCCGGATACTGATTGAATACCGGCACCAATTTATCCAAGTTGGCTTTGGCTGCTGCCGTTAAAGTAGATTTATTCGTATCAAAACGCACTGCATTTTCTCCCAAAACTAAACGAATTCCTTCGCCTACTCTTTCTACTTGAGCGCCCGGTAATGCAGTCTCAATTTCACGGGCTTGTTTGTCCATTTTAGTTCCGATTACGCCACCGGCAACACCACCAATAACACCGCCTAACACAGCGCCTAAAGCACCATTTCCGCCTTTGCCGATGTTATTCCCTAAAATTCCTCCTAAAACTGCTCCGCCAACTGCACCGATAGCTACACCGCGTTGTTGATTACTCGTATTCTTTACAGTTTCACAACCGGTAAAAACTGTTGATACCATCAATACTGTTCCTAAAATTATAGCTGTTATCTTTCTCATCTTACTTAATTTATTTTGTCAAATTGATACACTACTGCCGTCATTTTACCGGCCACATTGATTTGGTCTACCAACTGAAAGGATTTTTCAGTTTGATTGGCAACTCTTAACACATAACCCGATTTTACGGTTTTGGCTTTGGCTTCATCTAAAATTTTCAACACAAATTCGCCTTCTTTGTTGATGAACCAAGTAATAGGAGTTGAATAAGCCGTACAACTCGGACTGTTTAAAGTCAAACTTCCTTTGTTACTCATGGAAACGAACTTCCACTTGCTTCCGATAAAACATTTGGAATCCGCTAAATCAAAAGAAGTTACTTTGATAACTTCAGAACCGGGGTAATTTACGGATGAGATTACCCATTCGCCTTTAATAGCGGTTTGAGACTGAGAATCCACCTTGGTGCTCGTAGCAGAATTTGTCGATTTACACGACAAAATCAAGACCGATAAAAAACTGATTAAAATAATTTTTTTCATACCTAACAAGTTAAAATTTGTTGGTTACAAAGATACTGCTCTTTTTGAATGCGGTTTACAAAATTATTCTAATTCGTTGTAGAATTCTTTCTACGTCAATTTGTCATACAAGTGTGGAATGGTATTGCTTTTGAGTATTTGAAATACAAAATTGTATAACCTAAAATTTTAAATATGACAACAGGAAAAATTAATGTATCAGTAGAAAACATCTTTCCGCTAATTAAGAAGTTTTTATACAGCGACCACGAAATTTTCTTGCGCGAATTGGTATCCAATGCTACGGATGCTACTTTAAAATTGAAACATTTAACCAGTATCGGCGAAGCCAAAGTAGCATACGGCAACCCGATTATTGAAGTCAAAATCGACAAAGAAGGCAAAAAATTACACCTCATCGACCAAGGTATCGGTATGACCGCCGAGGAAGTGGAAAAATACATCAACCAAGTGGCTTTTTCAGGAGCCGAAGAGTTTTTAGAGAAGTATAAAGATTCTGCCAAAGATTCCGGCATCATTGGTCACTTCGGATTAGGCTTCTACTCGGCTTTTATGGTAGCCGAAAAAGTGGAGATCATTACCAAATCCTACAAAGAAGAACCGGCAGCCCATTGGACTTGCGATGGCAGTCCGGAATTTACCTTAGTGCCTCACGACAAAACCGATCGCGGAACCGAAATCATTTTACACATCGCTGAGGATTCGTTGGAATTTTTAGAAGAATTTAAAATCCGCGAATTGTTGACCAAATACAACAAATTTATGCCGGTGCCGATTAAATTCGGAACCCGTAAAGAAGCGTTGCCGAAACCGGAAGATGCGGGTGATGATTACAAAACCGAGTATATCGACGTAGACAATATCATCAACAACCCAACTCCGGCTTGGACGAAGCAACCGGTGGATTTAACGGATGAAGATTACAAAAACTTCTACCGCGAATTGTATCCGATGCAGTTTGACGAACCGTTATTCAACATTCATTTGAATGTAGATTATCCGTTCAACCTGACCGGAATTTTATACTTCCCTAAACTGGATGCCAACTTGCAAGTACAGAAAGACAAAATCCAGTTGTACCAAAATCAGGTTTTTGTAACCGATAACGTAGAAGGTATAGTACCGGAATTTTTAGTGATGTTACGCGGTGTAATTGATTCACCGGACATTCCGTTAAACGTTTCTCGTTCCTACTTACAAGCCGATGGTAACGTGAAGAAAATTTCGAATTACATTACCCGCAAAGTAGCCGATAAATTGAAATCGCTCTTCAACGAAAACCGCGAAGATTTTGAAAGCAAATGGAACGACATCAAAATTGTGTTGGAATACGGGATGTTATCGGAACCGAAATTCTATGAAAAAGCGGGTGACTTCGTATTATATCCAACCGTTGATGGCAAATATTATACTTTAGCCGAATTGAAAGAAGCCATCAACGCTAATCAAACCGACAAAAACGGAAAATTAGTAGTGCTTTATGCTTCTAACAAAGACGCACAACACAGTTACATTGAAATCGCCAGAGAAAAAGGCTATGAAGTGTTACTGTTAGATTCGCCTATCGTGTCGCATTTGATTCAGAAATTAGAAAGTGATAATGAAAACTTGACGTTCACTCGAGTAGATTCTGACCATATTGACAAATTGATTCAGAAAGAAGACACTCAAATTTCGAAACTATCCGAAGAAGAATCAACACAACTGAAAACCGTTTTAGAAGAAATTGTACCGAAAACCAATTATACCGTTCAGTTGGAAGCCATGGACAGCCAAGCGGCACCATTCATGATTACCCAGCCGGAATTCATGCGAAGAATGAAAGAAATGAGTCAAACCGGTGGCGGCGGTATGTTTGGCATGGGCAATTTCCCCGAAATGTATAACTTAGTGGTGAATACCAACTCGGATTTGGCCACAACCATCTTGAACACTTCAGACAAATCCGCTCAGGAAAGTTTGGTGAAACAAGCGCTCGACTTAGCGAAAATCTCTCAAGGTTTATTAAAAGGAGAAGAATTGACCGCTTTTGTCAAAAGAAGTTTTGAACTAATCAAGTAAAAAGGGATTAGGGATAAGTAATTAGAAACCTGTTAGTTGAGTCTGGCAGGTTTTTTTATTCAATGTATTTCCCGAACTTCGCAATTCATAATTCGTAATTCGTATTTTTTTATGACACTCTCCATAGAAACTCCAGCCCTGTTATTCTCCGCTACTTCTCTCATATTATTGGCTTACACCAATCGTTTTTTGACCATTGCACAAATCGTCCGCAGTTTGAAAAAACATTATGACGAAAACCATACGCGCAGTATTCTGCTGCAAATCAAAAACTTAAACCTTCGCCTTTCATTGATTCGCTATATGCAGCTTTTTGGTGTATTGTGTTTGTTCTTGTCGGTATTTGCCATGTTGTGTTTGTTCATAGATTGGCATACCGCAGGCATATATCTTTTCGCGGCGAGTTTATTGAGTTTACTGACTTCCTTAGCGATATCTTTTTGGGAAATCAGCATTTCGGTGACAGCCTTGCGCTTACATTTGAGTGATTTGGAAGAGGAAAGTAAAAAATAAAAACCACAAAAAATCCCGATGTTCTCGGGATTTTTTTGTTATTTACTTAAGTACATTTTTCTTCTGCTGTACAACTCGTAGAACTGATCGTCTTTTAAATCGTCTATAAACAAAATGCTTTCTCCGGTGGATTTCATTTCCGGTCCGAGGGCTTTGTTTACATTCGGGAATTTACTAAAAGAGAACACCGGTTGTTTAATAGCATAGCCGCTTAGTTTCGGATTGAAGGTGAAATCAGTTACTTTATTTTGACCTAACATTACTTTCGTAGCATAATTCACATACGGTTCGCCATATGCTTTAGCGATAAATGGTACGGTACGTGACGCTCTCGGATTGGCTTCAATAATATAAACGATATCGTCTTTGATGGCAAACTGGATATTGATTAAACCAACCGTTCTTAAAGCCAAAGCGATTTTCTTCGTATGGTCTTTGATTTGTTGCATCACGAATTCGCCCAAATTGAACGGCGGTAAAGTGGCATTCGAGTCGCCCGAGTGTACGCCACAAGGTTCAATATGCTCCATTATCCCAATGATGTATACGTTTTCGCCGTCGCAAATCGCATCCGCTTCCGCTTCAATAGCACCGTCTAAATAATGGTCGAGCAACAATTTATTCCCCGGTATATTTTTCAGCAAATCGATTACGTGTTCTTCAAGTTCTTGTTTGTTGATGACAATTTTCATGCCTTGACCACCTAATACATAAGAAGGACGAACCAACAAAGGGAAATCCAATACATCGGCTAAAGCTGAAGCTTGGTCCGCATTTTCAGCTACACCAAACTTAGGAAACGGAATTTTCAAGTCTTCCAACAATTCGGAAAATCTTCCTCGGTCTTCCGCTAAATCCAAGGCATCAAACGAAGTTCCTAATATTTTGATTCCGTATCGATCTAACTTTTCAGCCAATTTTAAAGCGGTTTGTCCACCCAACTGAACAATCACACCTTCCGGCTTTTCGTGGCGAATGATATCGTAAATGTGTTCCCAAAATACCGGCTCGAAATACAACTTATCAGCCGTGTCAAAATCCGTCGATACCGTTTCCGGGTTACAGTTGATCATGATGGTTTCGTATCCGCATTCTTTGGCGGCTAAAACGCCGTGTACACAAGAGTAATCAAACTCAATCCCTTGTCCGATACGGTTAGGTCCGGAACCTAAAACGATAACTTTCTTTTTATCGGTAACAATACTTTCATTGCTCACCAATCTTTGCCCGTCGACAGTTTGGATTTCGGCTTCGAAAGTGGAGTAATAATAAGGCGTCATGGCTTTGAACTCGGCCGCACAAGTATCAACCAATTTGTACACGCGATTGATGTTCATTTCTTCGCGCAATTTGTAAACCTGACTTTCCAAACAACCCATCATGTGAGCAATTTGACGGTCGCCGTAGCCTTTTTGTTTAGCTTCGAGTAGTAATTCCTTTGGCAAGGTATCCACTTTGTACTTGGAAATTTCTCTTTCCAACAAGTACAACTCTTCGTATTGTTTTAAGAACCACATATCGATTTTGGTGATTTCGTGGATGCGGCTCAACGGAATACCCATGGCAATCGCATCGTAAATCACAAACACTCTATCCCAGCTGGCATAAGTGAGTTTTTCTATAATTTGTTCGTAGTTTTTGTATCCTTTGCCGTCGGCACCAATTCCGTTTCTTTTGATTTCCAAAGATTGGGTCGCTTTGTGCAAGGCTTCTTGGAACGAACGGCCGATACCCATTACTTCCCCAACCGATTTCATTTGTAAGCCCAAAGTTCTGTCGGAACCTTCAAACTTATCGAAATTCCAACGCGGGATTTTAACGATAACGTAATCCAACGTCGGCTCGAACAAAGCGGAAGTCGACTTGGTGATTTGATTTTGCAATTCGTCTAAGTGATAGCCTAAAGCCAATTTGGTGGCAATTTTGGCAATCGGATAACCGGTTGCTTTAGACGCTAAAGCGGAGGAACGCGATACACGCGGATTGATTTCGATGGCTACGATATCTTCTTTTTCATCCGGCGATACGGCAAATTGTACGTTACAACCTCCGGCAAAGTTTCCGATGGAGCGCATCATCAAAATGGCCATATCACGCATTTTTTGGAACGTCGTGTCGGACAATGTCATAGCCGGCGCTACCGTAATCGAATCTCCGGTGTGGATGCCCATCGGGTCCATATTTTCGATGGAACAGATGATGACTACGTTGTCGTTTTTATCGCGCAAGAGTTCTAACTCATATTCTTTCCAGCCCAATAGAGCCTTGTCAATTAAAACTTCATGTATGGGTGATGCTTCTAAACCACGGGTGAGTAAGTCGTCGAAATCTTCTTTTTTGTGTACGAAAGCCGCTCCGGTTCCGCCCAAAGTAAATGAAGGACGAATCACCAAAGGAAAGCCAAATTCTTGCGCAATTTCCTTTCCTTTTAAGAAAGAAGTCGCGGTTTTCGCCGGTGCGGTAGGTACGTTTATTTTTTGCAACAATTGTTTGAATTGCTCGCGGTCTTCAGTAATATTGATGGCGTTAATATCTACCCCAATTAACTTTACGTTGAAATCTTGCCAAATCCCTTTTTCGTCGGCTTCCAGACACAAGTTGAGCGCCGTTTGTCCGCCCATAGTAGGTAGTACTGCGTCAATTTGCGGGTGCTCTTTCAGGATTTGGATAATGGATTTGGTAGTTAGCGGTAATAGATAAACATGATCAGCCATGCTGGGATCGGTCATAATCGTGGCCGGATTGGAGTTGATTAAGATGACTTCGATTCCTTCTTCTCTGAGCGAGCGAGCGGATTGCGAACCGGCATAGTCGAATTCGCAAGCTTGTCCGATAACGATGGGTCCGGAACCAATAATTAAAACCGATTTGATGGAGTTGTCTTTAGGCATTTTGTGTTGTAGTTATGTAGTTTAGTTGTTGTCTTATTTTCCGAATGTCCACAGGACATTCTCCTCTTAATATCAAATGTGTGTTATAAGTTGTATGTTGTTGTGTATTCTAAACCCTAGCCCCGATGGCAGTGGAAATCCTTTTTATTTTTTCTTTTTAAAAATAAAAAGATTGTAGCGAACAGCGGGAAATAGCTCCTGAAAATTATCAATATTTATGAACAGGTTTAAAAAAAAGCCGCTACTAATAAAAGTAACGGCTTGATATTGATTGATAAAGAATCATTATTTTTTGTGTCTTGGTTCACAAGATACAGTCAATTTATGTCTTCCTTTAGCTCTACGACGCGCAAGGACCTTTCTTCCATTTGCTGAAGCCATTCTGTCCATAAATCCGTGTTTATTTCTTCTTTTTCTTTTCGATGGTTGAAACGTTCTTTTGCTCATTGCTGTATATCTTTAAAATCGTGTAATATTCTGTTCAGGTTGGTTCTTTCAAAACCGAGTGCAAATATACAAACCTTTTTTTTTCCGACAAGAACTTTTTTAAAAATATTTTTAATTCATTTTACTACCTTTGTGCCACAAAAATTTTAAAGACATGTTTCACAGATTTATCAAATTAATCATAGCGGCTTTATTGGTTGCCACTGCCATTTGGCAATTCACGGAAAGTAATATCGGTAATGGTATTTTCTTGATTTTACTAACTGTTATTCCTATCTTTTTGTATTATAAAAACGAATTTATTTTGATGGCTTTCCTGAAATTGAGAAAACAGGATTTTGCCGGCGCCAAAAGTTGGTTGGATAAAATTAAAAATCCTGAAACCGCTTTGGTTAGAAAACAACAAGGTTATTACAACTATTTACATGGCTTGATGACCTCGCAAACCAATTTACACCAATCGGAGAAATACTTCAGAAAGGCGATTGAATTGGGATTGAGTATGGATATGGACTTGGCGGTTGCCAAACTAAACTTAGCCGGAATTGCCATGTCGAAAAGACGCAAAATGGAGGCTACTACTTTGCTGAATGAAGCTAAAAAATTAGACAAGCAAAACATGCTGAACGATCAGATCAAAATGATGAAAGAGCAGTTGAAGAAAATCTAATTAGACTAAATTAGACTGACTTAGACAATAAAAAACCATCCTGAATATCAGGATGGTTTTTCATTTTAGTATCTAAGTAATCTAATTTTCTAAAAACCTAAGTAGTCTCCATTAATAGCCTTCCAGCGGAATTTCAATTTCGTAAAGCTTTTTGGTTGGATTAACCAACTTTTTGTCGCGCAGCCACGGATTGTGGATTTTTAATATTTTATAGTTTATGCCTTGTGAAATGGCAAATCCGGTTAAGTCGGTGATGGAACTGTCGACCGCTACTTTTTTGGTTGGGATTTGGGTGTACAAATCGCTTGGATAGATGTTGAAACCGTATTTGGCCGGTTGGCGCATGATTTCTTTCAGCGCCAATATACGGAAGACGTAGCGCGAAGTTTCCTCAGTGAGAGCCAAATCGTAGTAATTATTTACTTTTTGCTCATCTATTCTCTTGGTAATACCGTTCATACCGCCGTTATAGGAAGCCGCAGCTAAAGTCCATGATCCGAATTTTTCTTTGGCAGCCAGTAAATAACGGCAAGCCGCTTCTGTAGATTTTTCCAGATGGTATCTTTCATCCACTATGTCATTTACCTCCATGCCTTTTTCTTTGGCTGTTTCCGGCATAAATTGCCACACGCCTCGTGCGCCCGCAGAAGAAACAGCATTAACCAAACCACTTTCGATTACGGCTAAATATTTAAAATCATCCGGTACGCCGTATTTGGCTAAAATAGGTTCTATAATAGGAAAAACGCGATTGGCTCTTTTTATAATTAGCGCTGTAGTAGCATCAAGATTGGCATTGATGAGCAACTCACGGTCTAATCGCTCACGAACATCGGAGATTTGCAAAGGTGTTTTTTCTCCGGCAAAATCAACTTCAGTCGGGAAATACATGGCCGAACCTTCGTGCAGTAATTGTTCTTTTTGCGTCCCGGAAATCCCGTAAACCAAAACACCTGACATTACCCCTATGGCCAGCACGGATACTAAGATTTTATTCGTTCTCATGACAGTAATTTTTTTATTTGCAATGACGATTGCTTCAGAATGGTAAAGCTACAAAAAACGAGCCTAAACGACTACTTCTCTAAGATAATTTTAGGTAAATTTTCGTTCAACCATTTGTATTTGCTTAAAATCATGATGTGTGTTCCTCCTTTCACCGGAATGAATTCTTTGATGTATTTGGGTGGAAAAACCTCATCGGCATCGCCGTGGATGTGAATGATATCGGGATCAATTACTTTTCGATTCCAATTGATAATTTGCTCAATAGCCCAATCCAAATAACGCTTATCGCGAACCGATAAAAATTTTTCATACAAAACCAATCGTTGCTTAACTATAGAAGAACCAAAGGAAAACTTGAGCAACGATTCGATATTTTCAAATAATTGTGTCGGGATGAGCTTATAGGCTTTAGTAGTTTTGGCGATTTTAAACCGCCGAGGAAACTCGGTATTGGATTTTACACTCGAAATGATGATCACTTTTTGTGGATTTAAAAAAGCTTTCATTTCTTGAACCAAAACACCACCGAAAGAAACACCAACTAATACGGGATTTTCATGAGTAACTTTAGCAGCTATTCTTTTGGCATAATCCGATAAACTTTCATTCTCCAAAGGAATTTCCCATTCCAATAAATGCATTTCAAAAAGGTCTGTTGGGAGTTGAATACGCTCAAAAATAGTAGGACTCGCCGCCAAACCCGGCATGAAGTAAACATGTATTTTAGTCATTATTTAACTGTAGACTCGTTAATTATTAGTAAATTTGCCTAAAAATAATCCTTTTATTTTACTTGATGATGAACACAACGTTAATTTCAGAAAAAATGGAAATTAAAGACAACACCTTTGCTCGGCAGTTTGAAACATTGGTTGATGGAAAATTGATTTCTGTTGAATATTCTTTCCAAGAAAAAAAAATATTCCTGACCAGAATTAATACTTTTGACGGCTTTAATGATGAAGAATTGATTAATGAATTGCTGAAAAACATTATGGAAATCGCCTACGAACGCAAACTTAAAGTGGTACCAATTTTACCTAAGATTGCGCTTTTCTTCCGAAAAAATTCGACGTACAAAGATTTGTTACCACCGGGTATTAAAATCTAATTTGAAATAATTTTTAGTAAAGTCGCCCTTCAAGGCGACTTTTTTTATAGATTTTAGTATTTTTATGCAATGAATACAGCCGACTTCCGACAAGAAATAATTCACTACTTCGAGAACATCGACAAATATTACGGATCGAGAACCGAAATTACGGAAGGCCTATGCTCCGACATCCACAACTTAGATGCCAATCTTACCACATGGAATTTATCAGAATTCGAACTGATTCGTTCCGCCTATCGCAACACCGGTGATAAGTTTATGATGGAGGGTCAAAATATGTATTACGAAATATCAGCTGATAGAATAGTTGCCTTTCAACAACTGGGCAGGCATAAATTTGAATTTATAGAGCAATACAGCGAGACCGTTTTTCGCATCACCAAAATTCGTTTTCATTATAAATATTGAAACCAAAACCAAAAATTTTCAGCTAAAAACCTCAGCTATAGTAAGGTTCTGTCAACCAGAAAAACCGAAACTTAAAATTACCTTAATTTTTTGGCATCAAATTTGGATTGGTCCGAAACAGAAATAATACCCTTGGCAAATCCGGAATGCTGACCATTATTTTTAGTTAAAACATCAGTATTAATTTTTCTAAAAACTTATTCCCATGAAAAAAGTTCATTTTTTTTCAGCAGTCCTTGTCATGCTTATTTTTGCCGGCTGTAAACAAGGCGCTATGTACAGCGAAGCTTCTGCGGACACTACAGCCGTGGAAGCTGCCGACAACGAAACTCTACTACCCAATCCCGACGATGCAGTTACTGCCAACGAAAACACCGAAAGCTATACCGAGCTTGTAGAAAACCCTTTTGAATCCCCTAAAACTGCTCCATTATCGACTTTCTCTATTGATGTTGACAATGCCGCTTACACCAACATTCGCCGATTCATCAATAACGGCCAACCCGTTCCTAAAGATGCCGTTCGCGTGGAAGAAATGGTCAACTTTTTCAAATACCAATACCCACAACCGGTAGACGAGCATCCGTTTTCCATCAACACTGAGTATAGCGAAAGTCCTTGGAATGCAGAGCATAAATTATTGCGCATTGGTTTACAAGGTAAAAATATCCCAACTCATAACTTACCACCATCCAACTTGGTTTTCTTAGTAGATGTTTCCGGTTCAATGAGCGACGACAACAAACTGCCTTTATTGAAAGAATCGATGAAAGTATTGGTTAAAGAATTGCGAGCCAAGGACAAAGTTGCTATAGTAGTTTATGCCGGTGCTGCCGGAGTAGTTTTGGAACCAACTTCGGGCGATGATAAAGAGACCATTATCGAAGCTTTTGACAACTTAAACGCCGGTGGCAGCACAGCCGGTGGCGAAGGTATTGAGTTGGCTTACCAATTGGCCAAACAAAACTTTATCAAAGACGGAAACAACCGAGTGATTTTGGCTACCGACGGTGATTTCAATGTAGGCAAATCCTCCGACGCCGACATGGAAGATTTGATTGAAGAAAAAAGAAAATCGGGTATATTTTTGACTGTATTGGGTTACGGCATGGGCAACTACAAAGACAGTAAAATGGAAATCTTAGCCGACAAAGGCAATGGTAATTATGCTTATATCGACAACATCCAAGAAGCCAATCGCTTTTTAGGAAGAGAATTCAAAGGTTCGTTATTTGCGATTGCCAAAGATGTAAAAATCCAAATTGAGTTCAACCCAAAACACGTACAAGCCTACCGCTTGATTGGGTATGAAAACCGAAAACTAAAAGCCGAAGATTTTAAAAACGACGCGGTTGATGCCGGAGAATTGGGCAGTGGACACACTGTTACCGCTTTATACGAAATCATTCCAGCAGGTGTAGACAGCGATTTTGTGCCTTCGGATTTGAAGTACACCAAAGTCAAAACCGATAGCGAAAGTCAGTACAGCGAAGAATTGGCGACTATTAAATTCCGATACAAAAAACCGGATGGCGAAAAAAGCATCGAGATGATTAAAACGATTGCAGACCGCACTGTAACCTTGGCGCAAAGTTCAAAAGATTTCAAGTTCAGCAGTGCCGTAGCTTGGTTCGGATTAAAGTTAAGAGATTCCAAATACATCTCCGAAAAATCAACCGACGATATCAAACGTTTGGCACAATCCGGCTTAAGTTATGACGAAGATGGCTACAAAGCCGAGTTCATACGGTTGGTCGAAGCCATTAATTAACACCAAAAAGAAACCCTGATTGTAAAAATCAGGGTTTTGTATTTATACGGTAACGTTGGTAAAAGCCATGCGGACAGCGCCGTCTTCATCGATGTGCGTGAGCTGAATTTCGTGCAAGGTATTAACCAAATCAGGATTCCAAGGCGTTTTTACTTTGACGTAGTTTTCGGTAAAACCGTGAATGTAGCCTTCTTTGTTTTCGCCTTCAAACAAAACCGTTCTGTGCGTACCTATCTGACTTTCGTAAAAAGCACGGCGTTTTTTCACCGATAAGCCACGAAGCATTTTGCTACGTTTTGCTCTGACGTTCATCGGCACTACACCATCCATCAAAACGGCTTCAGTATTGTCTCTTTCTGAATAGGTAAAGACATGTAAATACGAAATATCCAACTCGTTTAAGAAGTGGTACGTTTCTAAGAAATGCTCATCCGTTTCGCCCGGAAAGCCTACAATTACATCCACACCTATACAAGCGTGCGGCATCACTTCGCGGATTTTATTTACCCTATCGACGTAAACTTCGCGCAAATAACGGCGTTTCATTTTCTTTAAAATATCGTTACTGCCGCTTTGTAACGGAATATGGAAATGCGGCACAAAAGTTCGGCTTTGTGCTACAAACTCGATGGTTTCATTTTTCAATAAATTCGGTTCGATAGAAGAAATGCGCAAGCGTTCTATGCCTTCCACTTCGTCTAAAGCTTTCACCAAATCAAGAAACGTGTGTTCGTGTTTTTTGTTGCCGAATTCGCCTTTACCGTAATCGCCGATATTCACACCGGTTAGTACAATTTCTTTGATGCCTTGTTGGGAGATTTCGTAAGCGTTTTTCAGTACGTTGTCTAAGGCATCGCTGCGAGAAATACCCCGGGCCAGTGGTATAGTACAATAAGTACATTTGTAATCGCAACCGTCTTGTACTTTTAAAAAAGCACGAGTTCTATCCCCTATAGAGTAACTACCAACGTAAAAATCGGCTTCTTCGATTTCGCACGAATGTACTTCGCCCATTTGGTTTTTGGACAAGTCGTTAAGATAATCGGTGATTTTAAATTTTTCGGTAGCACCCAAAACCAAATCGACACCGTCAACAGCGGCCAGTTCTTCCGGTTTTAACTGAGCGTAACAACCTACCGCGGCAACGAAAGCATTTTCGTTGAGCTTTAGTGCTTTTTTTACAACCTGTTTGAATTGCTTATCCGCATTATCGGTTACCGAACAAGTATTGATGACATAAATATCGGCTACTGCTTCAAAATCAACGCGTTCAAAACCTTCGTCTTGGAAATTTCTCGCAATAGTAGAGGTTTCAGAGAAATTCAATTTGCACCCTAAAGTATAAAAGGCGACTTTCTTTTTGTTTTCCATAAGCTTGCTCAATTGATGAAATCGTTGTCAAAAATTGAGGGTACAAATATACTCAGATATTTTTGTTCCTTATAAACTGTTGTGAAATTTATTCAACATCATCAACCGACGCACCTATGTTGTCAATAGATTCAATTTCAACCACTTCAGACTTCCATTTCTTATCTAAAATGAGATACAAAATATAGCAACACAAAAGCCCAACAGGGATATCCATAAACCTTATTACCAAATTGTTTTCAAAGTCGATTCCCCAACCCAAAAGCTCATTGAGGACACCTAAAATCATTCCGATAAAAAATAAACCGCCCACATAAGCCAAGATTCCAAACCAACCGTTGTGCTTAGACTTACCGTAACTTATTGCAAGTTCAGAAAACTTCTTCCAAACGAAATAAAAAAATAAAATACTCAACATAACTTATTCCTTTCGATATTTTTGTGTGATTTCAAATACGTGTTGCAAAATTTTAGCGTCTTCATCGGTAAAGGCAACATTGCGTCGTGCCATTACAATTTTAGCCGTTTGAAAAGCTTTGTTGGTCATATATGTAGTAAAACCGGATGCGCCACCCCATGAAAAGCTTGGCACAAAATTACGAGGAAAACCGGCACCGAAAATATTAGCAAAAACCCCAACAACCGTACCGGTGTTGAACATCGTATTGATACCACACTTGCTGTGGTCACCCATCATTAAACCGCAAAACTGCAAACCGGTTTTGGCAAAACCTTCTGTTTCATAACTCCACAAACGCACTTCTTCGTAGTTGTTTTTTAAGTTTGAATTGTTGCTGTCGGCACCGATATTACACCACTCGCCCAACACAGCATTGCCTAAAAATCCGTCGTGACCTTTGTTGGAATAACCCATCAAAACAGAGTTACTCACTTCACCTCCAATAACGGAATGCGGACCAACAGTAGTAGCGCCATAAACTTTAGTCGCCAATTTCACCCTACCCGATTCGCACAAGGCAAAAGGTCCGCGGATTACCGAACCTTCCATGATTTCGGCATTCTTGCCAATGTAGATTGGTCCTGTTGACGCGTTTAGAGTGACAAATTCCAACTTAGCGCCTTCTTCGATAAAAATATTTTCGGGGGCTATTACGTTGACACTTTTAGGAATGGGTAACGAATGTCTGCCTTCGGTAATCAAGTCAAAATCCTCTCTGAGAGCCGCATCGTTTTTGGCAAAAATATCCCAGGTATGTTCAATTTTAATTCCTTCCTCTGTGTATTCTATAATTTCATAAGCTTCAAAATCAACTTCTTCCTGCGTATCGTTGGTATAAAATGCGACCACTTCTTCACCTTGGAAAATCGCTTGGTTTTTCTCTAAACCCTTTACCATCTCAATCAAAACTTCATTCGGCAAAAAGGAAGCATTAATCATAACATTATCCTCCATTTCTACCATCGGAAACTTTTCCGAGAGATATTCTTCTGTTAAAGTTGTAGTGGTGTAACCGAGATACTTTTCCCATTTTTCACGTATGGTTAAGATTCCAACTCTAATATCGGCTACCGGTCTGGTAAAAGTAAAGGGCAACAAGGCATTGCGCACTGTTCCGTCAAAAAGTATATAGTTCATTGAAGTTGCGAGTTAAAAAGTTGCGAGCCCAAAGTTTATAAAAAAAATTCGTTTGGCAAGGTTTCGGGACAAAGTTTATTGCATAAAAAAACCACTCACTTTCGTGAATGGTCTTTCTAAAATTTGAACACTGAAACTACTATTTAGCGTGTTTAGCGTATTTGCTTTTGAATTTATCAATACGTCCGGCAGTATCGATAAGTTTAGATTTACCAGTATAAAATGGGTGAGATGTTCTTGAGATCTCCATTTTGTACACCGGGTATTCAACACCTTCGTGAACGATAGTTTCTTTAGTTTCTACTGTAGATTTAGTGATAAACACATCTTCGTTAGACATGTCTTTGAAAGCAACTAATCTGTAATTTTCCGGGTGAATTCCTTTTTTCATGATAAATCTTTTTATGTTTTTGAAGTAGTTCGTTTTGAAGCTTTCTACTCGAAAGGTGTAAACTGGCTACAACTTTTAATTATTTGTTTTTTTATTTGAGTGTGCAAAAATACAATTTTTTTATAAAAATCAAAGCTAAGTGTAACTTTTTTTAATTGTTTTAAACTTACTACTTAGTAATTGTGGAATTACTATATTTGTTAATTAATTTAAAAATGTCCTTTACTATGGAAAATATTACTTCACCGTCAAAGTCTGCTGTTCAATATGGCGTATTGTTTGGCCTTATCATGATTGTTGAATTTGTGATTTCTTATGTTTTAAATATTGACCCAACCACCAACAAAGCTTATGGCATAGTGGTCAATCTGATCAACTTCTTGGTTTTGCCTATCGCGCTCATATTAGTTGGTTGTAACAATTTTAAAAACAAAATCAACTCCGGATTTATTTCTTTCGGTGAAGCCATTAAAATAGGAGTTGTTATCTGTGTTATCGGAGCACTTGTTTACGGTATTTTCTCTGCTGTCTTTAATATGATTTTCCCGGAGTTTATGGAGGAAATTTTAAGAAAAACCAGAGATGTAATGGTGCAACAAAACCCTGAAATGTCTGAAGAACAATTAGAAATGGCCCTTTCTTGGACAAAAAAATTCATGAGCCCGGCCATTGCCATTCCAATTACCATAGTTATGTACGCCTTTATTGGTTTAATCTATTCACTAATTATCGGTGCCATTGTAAAAAAAGAACGTCCGCAAAGTTTCTAATTGAATGAATTTATCCATCATCATTCCGCTTTTAAACGAGCAGGAATCTTTACCCGAATTACACCAATGGATTGTCAAAGTCATGACAGCCCACAACTATACCTATGAAGTCATCTTTATAGATGATGGCAGTACAGACAACTCTTGGGAAATCATTGCCGATTTGTCAAAAAGCAACCCTAACGTTAAAGGCATTCGTTTTCTGAGAAACTTCGGAAAATCACAAGCCTTACACGCCGGTTTTGCCAAAGCCAAAGGCGACGTGGTGATTACAATGGATGCCGATTTACAAGACAGTCCGGACGAAATTCCGGATTTGTACAATATGATTACCCAGCAAAATTTCGATTTGGTTTCGGGTTGGAAAAAGAAACGCTACGACTCGGTTGTGGCCAAAAATTTACCCTCCAAGTTGTTCAATTGGGCGGCTCGTAAAACCTCCGGTGTTTATTTAAATGATTTCAATTGTGGCTTAAAAGCGTACAAAAGTATCGTCATTAAAAATATCGAAGTTTCGGGTGAAATGCACCGTTATATTCCGGTATTGGCTAAAAATGCCGGTTTCGGAAAAATCGGTGAGAAGGTTGTTATCCATCAAGCCCGAAAATATGGTGAATCCAAATTCGGCATGAGTCGTTTCATCAATGGCTTCTTGGATTTAATTACGATTTGGTTTTTGTCGCGTTACGGCAAAAGACCGATGCACTTGTTCGGAGCTGTTGGTGTCCTGATGTTTGTCATCGGATTTTTAGCTACCGGTGCCATCATAACACTAAAATTAATCAAGCTCTATTCCGGTTATCATACCATTTTAGTAACAGACAATCCCCTATTCTACATCGCTTTGACGGCCATGATATTAGGATCACAATTGTTTCTTGCCGGATTTTTGGGAGAAATTATTCTGAGAACCAAGAACAACGAAGAGCGCTATAAAATTTCGACTGAAGTAAATTTGTAATTTATTTCAAATACAATACCCATATGCATATCGATAAAGTCATATTAGATAAAGTGAACGAATGGTTGACCCCAACCTTCGACAACGAAACTCAAAATCAGATCAAAGAAATGATGACCACTTCTCCGAAAAATTTGGAGGAGAGTTTTTATAAAAATTTAGAATTCGGAACCGGCGGAATGCGCGGTATAATGGGTGTTGGCACCAACCGAATTAACAAATACACTTTGGGTAAAAATACCCAAGGAATTTCTGAGTACCTTAAAAAGTCCTTTCCTGGTGAAGCCTTAAAAGTAGTCATTGCCTACGATTGTCGCCACAACAGTGACACTTTAGGAAAAGTGGTTGCCGATGTGTTTTCGGCCAATGGCATTAAAGTTTTTCTTTTCTCGGAAATGCGCCCAACTCCGGAACTTTCATTTGCCTTGAAACACTTGAATTGTCATGCAGGCATTGTTTTGACCGCTTCTCACAATCCGCCCGAATACAACGGTTACAAAGTATATTGGCAAGACGGTGGGCAATTGGTTCCGCCACAAGATGAGGAGATTATTCAAGTTATCGAAAACTTACAATACAGTGAAATCAAATTTGAAGCCAACGAAAGTTTGATTGAATACATTGATACTGAAGTAGATGAAGCTTTTGCCGAATCAACTGTAGCAAACGCGAGTTTTAACACCTCCGCTGCTGCTAAAGCCAATTTGAAAATAGTGTACACCTCTTTACATGGTACTTCCATCAAAATGGTTCCGAAAGTATTGGCCAAAGCCGGTTATACCGATGTGAATATCGTACCGGAACAAGCAGAACCCAATGG
>Ga0207952_1000462_pt1 | contig 32807 bp, 38 predicted proteins | sample SubbioR12Aug_8Ca_FD_184831 | JGI IMG/M metagenome (GOLD analysis project Ga0207952, IMG submission 184831) | Serpentinite rock and fluid subsurface biosphere microbial communities from McLaughlin Reserve, California, USA - CR12Aug_8Ca (SPAdes) | ecosystem: Environmental > Terrestrial > Deep... | reverse complement strand
TTGGTGTTCATAGTCAGGTTCGTATTCATTGCGGAATTCCTTCGTGATAATTTTTGGAATTCCAAGTTCCGAAAAACCTGACATTTCTATTGGTCGTTTATACTGACATTTTTAATGGGATATTACATCATCTTTTCCCTCCTCCTCCCGCGTTTGCATTTTTCCGAACTTCCTCTTATATTTTATCCGTCGAAGCGTTGCACCGCACTGCTTCGGAGGGAAACCATGAGGGAAAGTGAGCAATACCCCCGGCGGGATAAAGGACACTTTCCCATCAAGCAATAATTTCTTTCCCAACAGACTATATTTTATTTCATACACCGGATACCGCTTGTGATTACGGTACGGCTTCTACAAATTCGACGGAAGGTTTCTTCTCCACAAAAAGAGACCTTCAGCGGATATTCAGGTTCGTACCGTAACCGTTGGAGGTTTCCCCGCAAAGCGTGAGGACATCCCCGCAAAGCGTGAGGACATCCCCGCAGAGCGTGAGAACATCCCCGCAAAGCGTGAGAACTTCCCCGCATTGAGTGAGGGGAGTTCCGGAATGTGAAAAAAGTTGGTTTCTGAATAAAAAAATAACAAACCGAGGTTTTGAAATTATTATTTCCTTTGAAGTCTGTGCGGTCGGAATGCGGCGGCAATATAATTTACCCTATTTATTAACTTTCTTAGTCAGGAGAACTTTTATGGCAGGCAGAGATTATCTCCCGAAGGGAGATTCCCAATACTCATTCTGGTACGATAACTTCGGTAATACACTGGTAGAACACGGACCGACGTTAGGGCTTACCAATGATGAAATAACCGTTGTACAAACGGACGCACTTTCCGTTCGTGCAAAAATAAGCGATGTGCAGGCAATGAAGTTAACGATACATTCTGCGGTGGAAACTAAAAGCGCAACACTCGACGCGTCCACTCAACACACCCGCAAACTTGCGAAACGGTTGAAGGCGCATCCGAATTATACGCGCTCCCTTGGTGAAGCGTTGGGCATTGTCCCTCCCGGCGCTCCTACTCCTTCCGGAAGTATTGATTATGCGAAACCGACTTTCAAGATAACCGTGCTTGGCGACAGAGTGCGGCTCGATTGGATAAAAAATATCTTTGATGGTGTCGTGATTGAAAGTAAACGCGGCGGCGAAACGACGTGGACACGCCTTGATGTGGATACGAAATCGCCGTATGAAGATACCCGGAAAAATCTCGTACCAGGTACTCCCGAAACGAGAATTTACCGGATGCGGTATATGATGGACGACGAGGAGGTCGGGCAATGGTCGAATGGGGTGAAAGCCATCTGCGGCTTTGAAGGAACAGCATAAGCCAGAGGAAGATGGAGTTCACCTCGAAGGGTGAACTCCATCTCTCGTGAAGGTTCTTCCTGTTTCTATTTTTTTCACCATCATTTTTAAGTACTTTTTCCCCACATTTTTTCAAACTTTATTGAAGGAAAACAACGATGAATACCAAACACTCTCTCCTTGTCTCAGTTCTTTTTTCACTGTTCATTTTTTCTAATGCTTTGTATGCGCAAGCAGTTGTGCAAACAATACCGCTGCCGAATACCACGTACTGGAATCAGGCGTACGGCGTAGCGGCGGATTCAAATTTTCTTTACCTCTCAAGCAGCACCTCGACTACCTCCGCGTATAATTACGGTTTCATTTATAAACTCGATTGGAACGGAAACGTGGTGGATAGCATTAACCCGAGTCGCGGCGCAAGTCAGGGCATTGCTTTTGACGGAACAAATTTTTATTACGTGCGGCGATATACTGCAACGAGTACGATTGTGAAACTGAATACGAATGGTACACTCGTTGATTCGCTGCGGTTTTCCGGCAAATACATCGGGGGAATTACGTGGGATGGTTCGCACGTGTGGGTTTCGGAATACTATCCTTCCGACGGGAAACTGTATAAAATTAACTGGAGCACAAAAAGTATAATTGATTCCTTTGCAACTATTGGCGCGCAGCCAACGGGTGTGGCGTGGGATGGAAATAACATTTATTACGCAATGGATTATTTCAGCAGCGAGCCGAATAAAAATTTAATTTATGTAGTCAATCCTTCCAATGGCGATACGATACAAACTATCCAAATGCCGGACAACAATCCCAATGGCGATATGAACCCACGCGGACTTGCAATCAACGGACGGTATATGTGGCTCGTTGCAAAACCACTTAGCGCGCCAACTGGGCAAGTGTTGTATAAATATGATTTGGGTAGCACCGGACCGGTCATCAATGTACCTGAAAGAACGTTTAACATCGGCAATGTAAATATTGGAACCACGCTAACAGCGATCGTGACGGTACAAAATAATGGAACGGGAAATTTGACCGTCGATAGTGTTCATAATTTATATTCGTCGCAATTTACCACAAATCTTACGCCGCCGTACACTATTCCTCCGGGACTGAATTTACAATTTACCATTTTTTTTGCACCGCAAACATTTGGGGAAGACAGTGCGTATTTTATTTTATATAATAACGATGTTGTTCGTGGAGCGCAAACAGTGAAAGCATACGGGAAAGGAATTCAGGATTCAGTATTTATCAACGTTCCTTCATCGTATGAGTATGGAACGAGGCGCGTCGGCAGTTCGACAAAATGGAATTTGAAAATAGAAAATCAGGGAACGAATCCGCTCATCGTGGATAGCGCGGAGATATTCAGTTTTGTCGGTGGGTATTATATTCAGGAAGAAACATTCCCTGTTACCATTCCCGCACTTTCATCCGTTAACGTGCGTATCTGGTTCAATCCTCATACTGCGGGAACAAGCGGCGGCTCGCTTCATCTCTATAACAATTCCTCGAACGCTCCCGATGCCGAAATAAACCTCACGGGAACAGGTGAGCCATCATCTGTTGCCATCGGCGTTCCGCTGTGGAATTACACTGTTGCCAATCATCCGATTTCCAACACCGGAAGATTAGTGAAAGCCGTTCGCGCATTCAATGATATTACCGGCGATGGAAAACCGGATATGATTGTTTCGACAGAAAATTACTGGACGATGGCGGTGAATGGAAATGGCTCGGGCGATACGGATTCGTTATGGGCGTTCACCAGTTACATTTCCAATTACAGTGCCGGTTCTATCGGAACGGTAGGAGATTATTCCCACCAAAAGGCATTAGAAATTGCGAGTGATTTGAATGGCGATGGTTTCAATGATGTGGTGATTGGCACCGGCGGCGGCAATGAACACGTGTACGCGCTCAACGGGAAAACGGGCGCAATGCTCTGGACATTTGGTACCGACGCGCAGGATAGTTTCTCACTTGGCGATTTTACTGGCGTGGATGTTAAGCGGGATTTCAACAACGATGGTGTTCCTGATGTTGTTGCCGTAGCAGCAGCAACGGAAACCGGCGGAGTGGGTGGAAGACGAACGGTCTATCTTTTCGATGGTACAAACGGGACTATTTTGTGGATGGCGCCGCTTTTAGGATTTACGCACGGGATAATTTCTATTGACGATATGAATAACGATAACATTCCCGATGTTGTGGGAACAGTGGGCGAGCCATCGTACAAAGCGGTATGTTTCAGCGGCGCAAACGGTGCGACCTTGTGGTCATTCTCTCCACCGAGCAGTGGAAGTGCAAAAGAAGTAATGGAGTTTCCTGTTGCCGGAGAAAAACCCGATGTCATACTCGGCGCATTTTGGGGACCGGTGTTTCGTTTGAACGGAGAAACGGGCACACAACTCTGGTCGCACTCAACGGGAGGAGACGGCGTTATGCAACTCTCACGATTACGTGATGTTACCGGCGATAGCGTTGATGAAATTCTTGTTGCTTTGTTAACCGGTGGGGCGCGTTGCATAAATGGCGCAGATGGAAGTACGGTGTGGTCACTCTTCGGCTCAGAAAATACGATGGGTTGCGCAAGTATATCCGATCTGAACGGGGATGGAATTGATGAAGCCATTTTCGTTGTCCAAAATGTCGGGACGTACATTCTCCGCGGTAACAACGGACAGCAGTTCGCATTATATCCAGCAACCAGCACAGCACAAGCGCGTGAAGTCGCAGTTGTTCCCGATATGGATGGCAATAACAGTAAAGAAATTATTGTCGGAGGAAAATTGGGAAATGTAACGTTACTTTCCGGTGGACTCGATGCGCCAGTATCTGTGCGAAACGATTTTCTTTCAACACCAACACAATTTTCGCTCAGCAATAATTACCCGAATCCGTTCAATCCTACAACAACATTTCGGCTGAGTGTTCCGCAATTGGCGAATGTGGAGATTTCGATTTATAATATTCTTGGAGAGAAAGTGAAAACGATGTTGTATGAAAATCTCGCCGTCGGTTCGCACGAAATAAAATGGAACGGAACGAATGATAACGAAATGCATGTAGCAAGCGGTGTGTATTTGTTGAAAGTGAAAGTAAGTTCTTCTTCGGCAGTATTGTTCACGGCGACGAAACGATTGATGTTGGTGAAATAGGTTTGAGATTTTCTATGGAATCTCTAAAACTCATTAATGAAATACATTTAAACACAAAGAACACAGAGCAGACACAGAGGTCACAAAGTATTGTCGTTGCCGGCGGCGGCGGCGATAAAATTCTCTGTGTTCTTTGTGAACAAACTTTGTGCGTTTTGTGGTAAAAAACTTGGCAAAGCAAAACACAACAATGCATCTCCGCTCTGAAGGATTATGGAAACGCTATAAAAAACGCGACGTCGTAAAAGATGTCAGCGTTCAAGTTGAACAAGGGGAAATTGTCGGGTTACTCGGTCCTAACGGCGCGGGCAAAACGACGACGTTCTATATGTTTATGGGAATGATTTCTCCCAATGCCGGCGACGTTTTTCTCGATGAAAAGAAAATTACTTCTACGCCGATGTATAAACGCTCGCGGCTCGGCATCGGGTATTTACAGCAGGAGCCGTCCATTTTCCGAAAACTCACCGTTCGCGATAATATCTTCGCCGTGCTTCAACTCCGTTCGCTCAGCAGCAAAGAACGGGAAACTCTTTGCGATAAACTTCTTACTGATTTTTCTCTTACGCATATTGCCAACAACAAAGGATACAATCTATCGGGAGGAGAACGCCGCCGCACGGAAATTGCACGCGCGCTTGCAATGGAACCGAAATTTATTCTTCTCGATGAACCGTTTGCCGGCATTGACCCCATCGCTGTTGAAGAAATAATGAAAATCGTCCACGATTTGAAAAAACGAAACATCGGCGTTCTTATTACCGACCATAACGTGCACGAAACGCTTTCGATTACTGATAGAGCATATTTACTCGTGGATGGTTCCATTTTCAGAGCAGGAACTGCGGACGAACTCGCTGACGATGAGCAGGTGCGGAAGTTGTATCTCGGCGAAAAATTCCGCTTGGACAGGTATTCCTGATTACCAAAACCTCAAACCTTTCTTCGCCAACCTTTCTACTTTTTTGCCAAGAACGTTGTCGCTTCTGCCAAGATGACGAATTGACAAATTCCCAATAGAGAAAGTTTCCTCTTTTTTCCCTAAAATCAAAATATATTTTCCAGAAATGTTTGGCATAGCATTTGCTTTACACTTGTCGAGTTTTCATCCGCCTCAGGTGGAATTTCAATTCACTAACCAAAACAATTTTCAGAAAGATAAAAACTATGGCATCAAATAAAATTATAGGAATAGATTTAGGAACAACCAACTCGTGCGTTTCCGTTATGGAAGGCAACGAACCGGTTGTTATTGCAAATGCGGAAGGGGGAAGAACAACTCCATCCATCGTTGCATTTGCGAAAAACGGTGAGCGACTTGTCGGTCAATCGGCGAAACGGCAAGCGGTTACGAATTCAAAAAATACGATTGCTTCCATCAAACGTTTTATGGGACGTTTTTATGATGAAGTCAATGAGGAAATGAAACTTATCCCATACACTGTTGTAAAAGGAGATAACAATACAGCCCGAATTACTGTTGATGATAAAATTTATTCACCGCCGGAAATCAGCGCGATGGTTCTTACGAAGATGAAACAAACTGCGGAAGATTATCTCGGAACAAAAATTACCGAAGCAGTGATTACCGTTCCCGCGTATTTCAACGATGCGCAACGACAAGCGACGAAAGAAGCAGGAGCGATTGCGGGATTAAATGTTCGCCGCATTATCAACGAGCCAACTGCTGCTGCGCTTGCATACGGTTTGGATAAAAAACATAAAGATTCAAAAGTTGCTGTCTTCGATTTAGGCGGCGGAACATTTGATATTTCCATTCTCGAACTTGGCGACGGCGTGTTTGAAGTGAAATCCACCAACGGCGATACACATCTTGGCGGAGATAACTTCGACCAGCGCATTGTGGAGTTTCTCGCAGATGAATTTAAGAAACAAGAAGGCGTTGATTTACGAAAAGACCCGATGTCGTTACAGCGATTACGCGAAGCCGCAGAAAAAGCAAAGATGGAACTTTCGCAATTGATGCAAACGGAAATCAATCTTCCGTTTATCACTGCAACTGCTGATGGTCCGAAACATTTGAATATCAATCTCACGCGCTCAAAGTTTGAAAACTTGTGCGATGATTTATTTAAACGATGTATTACTCCGGTAGAAAAAGCATTGCGCGATGCGAAACTGAATCCGACACAAATTGATGAAGTTGTTCTCGTTGGTGGAATGACGCGCGTTCCTCGTGTTCAAAATCTTGTGAAAGAAATTTTCGGAAAAGAAGGACACAAAGGCGTAAACCCCGATGAAGTTGTTGCGATTGGCGCGGCAATTCAAGGCGGAGTTTTAACCGGCGATGTTACGGATGTTCTTTTGCTCGATGTTACTCCGTTGACGCTCGGAATTGAAACGCTTGGCAACGTGATGACTCCGATGATAAAATCGAACACAACAATTCCGACAAAGAAAAGCGAAATCTTTTCTACTGCGGCTGATGGACAACCTTCGGTGGAAATAAATATTCTGCAAGGTGAACGCCCGATGGCAGTGGATAATCGTACGCTGGGAAAATTTCATCTCGATGGAATTCCTCCGGCATCGCGTGGTGTTCCGCAAATTGAAGTTACGTTCGATATTGATGCAAATGGAATGTTGCACGTAATGGCAAAAGATAAAGCGACAAACAAAGAGCAATCCATTCGTATTACCTCATCGAGCGGACTCTCGAAAGAAGAAGTGGAAAAAATGAAACGTGATGCAGAAGCGCACGCCGCAGAAGACAAGAAGAAAAAAGAGGAAATTGATTTACGCAATCAAGCGGATAATCTTGTATTCCAAACGCGAAAACAAATGACTGATTTGGCAGATAAGATTGATGCTGATACAAAAGCAAAACTTGAACGCGCAACAAACGCTCTCGATGAAGCAGTGAAATCCGGAAACGCAGTCGACATCAAATCGAAAACGGATGAACTGAATAAAATCTGGAACGATGCTTCAACTAAAATGTATGAAGCGGCGAAAACTGCCGGAGCGCAACAAGAAAAAGCGCATACTCATTCTGCTTCCGATAATGGAACGAAGAAAGATGGCAAGGCGGTTGAGAACGCTGAATTTGAAGTGATGGACGAAAAGAAATAACTCTCGTCACATTATAGATGGACGTCATCTTAAAGATGGTGTCCATCTTTCTACTACAAACAACAAAGGCATCTTGAGAAATTGAGATGCCTTTGATATTTTTAAAAATGGGAGAAGCGAAGACTACGAAGTAATAAATGTAATGCTCTCTCTATTTATTTCCGCGTAACATTTTTCTTTTTCGAAATGTGAAATAAGAGTCGAGATGTTTTCATCCACAATGGAAACGAGTATGTTCGTTGATATATTGCCAAGATTCACTTTGATTACTTTTTTTGGCGTTCCTCGAAGGAAATGACTGTCGCGAAAATCAGAATCCTTTGTTAACACCGCGAAATTATTTGCATCTGCATACATACAAATGTCTTTGTCTTTTGATTTCCACTTGTCGAGAATAGAGTTTACGTGGAGTGCTTCAATTCCTTTGGAAACGAAAAACGAAACGACTTTGTACGCAATGTGAACGTCGCAGAGAACTTTCATTACGCCGCTTGTCGTGCCATCGTGCCGGAAACCATAAGTTGAGCGTAACGCAACGAAGCGAGAATATCTTCCTTTTCCAATTCGGGATGGTCGTGGAGAATTTCTTCAACGGACATTTCCGAAGAAAGCATATCGAGAATGACTTCAACGGGCCATCGCATTCCTCGAATAATCGGTTTGCCGTGACAAATTTCCGGGTCAATAGTAATGCGGTTTAAATAATCCATAGAGATTTGTTTTTTTATAGAAAATTACGGCTTAAAGTTACAAAGATGTAACTCATTTAAAAAGAAAGAAATATTTGAAATCGAATCTTTTTCCGTTGCCTAAAAAGTGCGAGATACGAATCTTACTTGTTTTCTTCATCCTCGTTATCATCTTCTTTCTTTCCGTCCTCATCTTTTTCTTTCTTCGGTTTCTCAACGAGTTTACCGTTTGAATCGAAAAGCACTTCCGATGTTTTCTTTCCGGATGTTACGTGAATCTCAAATTGTGTCATTTCGCCTTTGGTAAGTTTCTCACATTTCTCAATGGTTGCTTTTGCGTAATCTTTTGCAATTACATCGCGAATTGCTTGAGGAAGTTCATCTTTCGTTACAGATTCTTCGACTTCGAGCACGTTTCCTTTTGCGTCGTAGAGAATATCGCGTGTTACCGTTCCTTCTTTGCTTTCAACTTCATAGGCAATAGTTTTTCCTTCATTCTCTTTCGAGTATCCCATTGTTGTTGCTTTTGGATATGTTTTTGCAAATGCTTGAAGAACCGCTTTTGGCACGTCTTTCTTTTTCAGTGTTTGTTCTGAGGTGAATGTTTTGTTCACAAGCACAAAGAACAACGTAAGTATTGTTATCATTTGAATCGTTCGCATAGTATTACCTTTCGTGAGATGATTAATAAAAAATTGTGGTAAGAAAGTAAGAAATAATTTATGCTGTTACAATACCGCAAACTCCACCGCCGCTCTTGCGTGAATGAGCGTGGTATCGAATGTTGGAACACTCACGTCGGTTTGTCTGAGGAGTATCGGTATTTCGCCGCAACCGAGGATTATTCCTTCCGCTCCCTGCGATACAAGTTTGCTGATGATAGAAATGTAGTTTGTTTTTGCTTCTTCTGTGAAAATTCCTTTTCCAAATTCTTCAAAGATTGTTTTGTGAATATAATTTCTATCATCATCATTGGGAATAATTGTTTCAATGTTCTGCACGCTCAATTTCGTTTTGAAAAAATCTTTTTCCATTGTGAATTTTGTTCCGAGCAGAGCGACACGCTTAAGATTTTGTTTTCTGATTTCTTTTCCCGTTTCGACTGCGATGTGAAGTACAGGAAGTCCGGTAGATTGTTCAACATCCTCAACAAAAAGATGCATTGTATTCGCGCAAAATACAAATGCATCAATGCCGGAGTTTTTTAAGAGCATAGCGGCATTAACAACCAACTGTTTATTCGCTTCCCAATCGTTTGCTTCGTTGTTCTTTACTATGTCGGCAAAGTTGAGTGAATACAACATACAGCGAGCAGAGTTTGCACCACCAAGTTTTTCGCCAATCATTTGATTAATGTATTTGTAATAATCAATAGTGGAATGATAGGTCGTTCCGCCGATGAGTCCGAGTGTTTTCATAGAAAATTAGATTTGATTAGTTCGTAAATAATTTGGTTTGAGGTTTGTGGTTTGAGTAATATGACTCCAACCCCAAACCTTTCAACATTCTCTCATAATTCGGAGTTGCAACGTTCAACTCATTTCCTTGTTCAACAACGTACGTAGTGAGTGCTTCAAGTTCCGTTTGTTTTCCTTTTTGAAAATCGCTGTGCATTGATGATGTTGTTTCTGCGGGAAGTTTTGCAAATTGTTCCATTGTCTTTTCAACAACGTTATCGGAAAGAGAAATCTTCTTCGCATCGGCGATTGCTTTTACTTCCAAGAGTAATGTGAACAGCAACTCTTTGTGTTGTTCGTTACTCATTATGCCGCCGATGTTTGTGTTGAGAAATGATGTGAGCGTTGCAAAAGGGGAGATGAAAAGAAATTTTTCCCAAAGCGTTTGCACAATGTTTTCGGATATGCGAGCATTGACGTTAGCAGTTCTGAAAATGGTTTCAACCTGCTGCAATGTTTCTTTCGTCCCGCTAAGGCGGGATGAACCGAAATAGAGCGAGTTCATACTTCCTTTTTCTTCTACAACTCCCGGCGCAATCAATCGTGAAACAATATACACGCAGCCATCCCAAACGTTTGCTTGCGGAAATAATTTTTTGATTCTCTCCGAAGCATCAACGCCATAGAGAAGCGGAAGAATAATTGTTTTGTCACTAATGCACGGTTTGAGTGGTGCGATGCTTGTTTCCAAATCATAACTTTTTACACAGCAAAGAACGAAATCAACAACGCCGACTTGTTCCGGTTTGCTTGTAACCAGCGAAGGACGAATGATGTGTTCTCCTTGCGCTGTAATAAGTTTCAATCCGTTTGTGCGTATTGCCTTTTCATTTTCTCCTCGCGCAATGAAAATGATTTCTACATCATCTGAGTTTGCATACTGCGCCGCAAGTTTTCCTCCGAAGTAACCGCCAATTGCGCCAACGCCGAGGATTGCTATTTTGAATGATGAAAGCATTTGATTAGTTAATAAAGCGTTCTCGATTTTGTCATTCAGTCGGAAGACGGAATCCACTTTGTTTTCAAAGTATTATAGATTCCCGCTTTCGCGGGAAAGACAATGCAATGTAATTCTCACAACGGGTTAGAATAGATAGTAGGAAGCAATTGTGGTTTGTCTATGTTATTGGAAGTCCAAGTTCTAATCAAATTTAAAGCCCAATGTTGATAGCCTTCAAGAATTGGAATAAATGTAGTTTCAATATTCGGGTTTATGAATGGAATATATTCATGGTCACTTAGAATTCCACTCTCAAAAGTGGTTCCTTCTTCTTTTAATATAAACAATGGTTTTGATATGCTAGCAATTGCTGATTCCTGGATTTGCCAACTTGATTCTTCTCCACTTGAAAGGATCATAAAAACTATACCTTGCTTCTCAAGACGTTCTTTTACTTTCTCTGCTATGGATTTAGGGGCAAAAGTTCGTCCGCTGCTAGTTTCAAATCCCAGAAACTTCAAGAAATGTGCAAGTCTGTCTGCATAGCTCTGACCCAATTGATCAAACTTATGCGCAATAAAAGCACTTCTCTTTGTTTCCTTTTCGGAAGAAACTTTCGCTACGGTTAGATTCAGAAAGTTCATGATATCAAAGAGTGGTTCATCCGTACCAAAGCCTTGTAGGGAAACATAAAGATATTCTTGAGAGTGAAGATTCCAACCTCTTGAAATCGATAACCTCTTTCCTTCTTTAAGGGAAAACGCTAGACCATAACCTAGGGGCTTTAATTCTCTTGCTTTTGATACGAATTCAGATAAGTTATCATAGAAGTAGGTGATGCGGTCTTTTGAGAATTCAAGATCTAAAGATTCGACTTTACCATTATGTTTTTGTAGTCTGTCTGGGATTTGTTCTATTATGTCCCAGTTGATATCAGTAATCTCACAAGACCCGATGATTTTTGTTATTGGCATGTGGTTATTATTTCTCCAATGTTAGGATTCACGTTTCGCATAACTCTTGTAACCCCGCAATACAATACCGTACATCCGTAAAAAATAGTCTGGATACACGAAGTTATTGCGTTTATCTTCTTTTTATTTGTTGTAACACATTCTCATTTGCGGGCAAAACATACAAAATAATTTTACTTTGTTCAAGCACTTTTGCCCGCCTTTTGCCCGTCTATACTTTGTCCAGTGCTATTATTCTTCCGAGCGAATCATCGTCAACAACATTTTGAATTGCGTTTTCGCTTTGAGCCCGTGTGGTTCATTTGCAGGAAGGAGAATAGTCTCGTTTTCTTTTACGAGATACGAATCTCCCGAGATGGTAATCAATGCTTCGCCTTCGAGGATTTGCACGAATGCATCAAACGGTGCAGTGTGCTCACTCAATCCTTCGCCTGCATCGAAAGCAAAGAGAGTTATTGTACCCGTTTTCTTTTTTATTATTGTGCGGCTAACAACTGCTCCGCTTTGGTATTGGATGAGTTCCTTGATGTTGGAGATTTCTTGCTTTGGCATAGGATGAGTCGTTTCTACTGCTCAAAAAATTCTTTATGGATAGCAACCATCGAACGGAGCGCATCTTCTTCATTCACAACGGCAGCGAGGCTTAAACGGTGCGCGCTCATAGTCATATAATGCAATTGGGTGTCGGCTAATGATTTCATAAATCGCATAACAACGGAAGGTGATTGAAAAATGTTATTTCCGACTATCGTGAGTAACGATTTTTTTTCCACCAACGTTACGCTTCCTATTTCCCGAAACGCCTGAATGAAGGAATCAGATATTTTTCCCCCTTCGAACCCGAATAAATGCGCACGCTCACCAGCAGAATGAAAGAGCGGTGTGCGTTTGTGCTCGGCAAGAATACCCGCAAGGATTTCCGTGAGGAGAGAAAAGTTTTTTTGTTCGAACGGAATGAGAGAGACGATGGCGATATTATTTTTCAGGGTTACTCCCACGGCAGTTGCAAACTCGTTCCTTGATGAAGAAACACTTGTTCCGGCACTCGTAGGATTTTTAGAATTGCGAATGAGGAGCGGGAGATTTTTTTCAGCGATGGGAAGCATCGTTTTAGGATGCAAAACTTTTGCTCCGCGGTCTGCTAATTCTAATGCTTCGGCGTACGATAGGTGAGGAATAAGTTTTGCCGTGGGAATTACGCGCGGGTCGGCTGTAAAAAACCCATCAACATCGGTCCAGATTTGAATTTCATCTGCGTTCAACACCGAACCGAGAACTGCCGCCGTAAAATCCGAACTTTCGCGTCCCATCGTTGTGGGAATTCCCTCTTCGGTCGCACCGATAAAACCCTGCGTTACAAAAATTGGATTTTCCTTTTCAACATTATGAAGAATATTTTGTAATCGCTTCTGCACTTCATCGAGGCGAGGCGATGCGGAAGTAAAATTATTATCCGTGAGCATAAATTTTTTCGCATCGAGCCAAACGCCGGGTATTTCTTGTTCAAGAAAAATTTCATGTACACAAAGCGAGGAAAGATATTCTCCGAAAACACATAACGCATCAAGAGAACGGGGGGAGAGCTCACGCAAGAAAAAGATTCCCTGAGATAATCGTTCTAAATCTTGTTGAACATTGGCAACAGTTTCTTTCAACCGTCGTTGCGTTTGCGGTGAAGAGATTCCCTCTTCAATAATCGAAACGTGTTTTGAAATAAATGTTGCGATATTTTCTTGAACAACCGACATATTTCCCAACGCGGCATTAGTACCGATTGATGTCAGAAGGTTGGTGGCTTGTGCAATAGCAGAAATTACGACGAACGGTTTTCGATGTTGGTGTTGTTTCACGATGGAAGCAACATTGTGCATAGCCGCGGCATTCTCAACAGAGGTGCCGCCAAATTTCATTATCAGCATAATATTCTTTCTGGAATAATATAGGAAGAAGTGTGCGATTTTGTGAATTTCTCAAAAACTGTACTTGTCAACTCTTGCGTGCAAGTGGGGAATGAGAAGTTTTTAATAACTCTCTCTCTTTTCCTATATTCATCGGCAAAATTTTCAACTTTCCTTTAAAAGACTTCAGAATAATGATTCAAAAAGAATTTGACGTTAGCATAATTGGCGGCGGTCCCGGTGGATACGTTGCAGCAATTCGCGCTTCACAACTTGGACTCAAAACCGCAATCGTTGAAAAAGATAAACTCGGCGGAGTTTGTCTGAATTGGGGATGTATTCCCACGAAAGCGTTGCTGAAAAACGCGGAAATCTACAATCAGTTCAAACACGCGGAAGAATTTGGAATTTCGTACAGCAATTTGAAAGTGGATTTCAAAAAAGTAATTGAACGCAGCAGAAAAGTTGCGTTACTCAATTCCAAAGGCGTTGAGTATTTGATGAAGAAAAACAAAATCGAGCATATTTCCGGTTTTGGAAAATTGAAAGCGAAAGGATTAATTGAAGTAAGCAAGGATGGAAAAGTTATTGAAGAAATTAAATCGAAACACACAATTATTTCTACCGGCGCGCGACCAAGAACAATTCCCGGAATTACTGTTGACGGAAAAAAAGTAATCACGAGTACGGAAGCGATGACGCTGCAATCAATTCCGAAATCAATGGTTATTATTGGCGCGGGAGCGATTGGGATTGAATTTGCATATTTCTATAATTCATTTGGAACAAAAGTTACCGTTGTGGAAATGATGCCGAATATTCTTCCCGTTGAGGATAAAGAAATTTCCAAGCTGCTCGAAAGCAATTTCAAAAAAAATGGAATTGAAATTTTAACCGACACAAAAGTTGAAAATGTAACTGCTGGAAAAAACGATGTTACAATTGTCGTTTCGAACAAAGACGGAAAGAAAAGTTTGAAAGCGGAAATTGCGCTCAATGCTATCGGCGTTCAAGGAAATATTGAAAACATTGGATTGGAAACGCTCGGCATAAAAGTTGAAAAAGGTTGGATTATTGTTGATGATTTCGGAAAAACAAATGTTGATGGAATTTATGCAATCGGCGATGTTGCGGGACCGCCTTGGCTCGCGCACGTTGCATCGAAAGAAGGAATTGTTTGCGTAGAAAACATTGCCGGAAAAAAACCGCAACCGATTGATTGGGACAATATTCCCGGGTGTACATATTGTCAGCCGCAAGTTGCAAGCGTTGGATTGACGGAAGAAAAAGCAATCACTGCTGGTTATCAAATTAAAGTCGGACGATTTCCATTTTCAGCAAGTGGAAAAGCGCGCGCGATTGGTGAAACCGATGGATTGGTAAAACTTATTTTCGATACAAAGTACGGCGAACTTCTCGGCGCGCATATTTTGGGAAGTGAAGCAACAGAAATGCTTGCAGAACTCAACGTTGCAAAATCACTTGAAGCAACGGGGGAAAGTATTTTCGGAACAATGCACGCTCATCCCACGCTATCCGAAGCAATAATGGAGGCAGCGGAAAACGCGTACGGACATTCGATACATATTTGATTTCAAGTTTTTTCCCTTATGAAATTCACTGTAACATTTTCCCAAGACGAAGATGGAATGTTCATTGCCGAATGTCCATCAATTCCCGGTTGTGTAAGTCAAGGCAAAACACAACAAGAAGCAGAAAAAAATATTCAAGATGCTATTAAAGAATGTCTTGAAGTTCGCGCGGAACTTGGAATGCCGTTGACTGTTGCTACAAGACAAATTGAAGTTCTCGTCTAATGCTGAATGTTCCACTTTTACGTCCACGTGATGTAGAGACTGTGTGAAAACTCCAGAAGTTTGTCTTTCCCGCGAAAGCAGGAATCCAGAAACCTTTGAAAACAAATTGGATTCCGTCTTTCGACGGAATGACAAATCGAGGTGGTTCGAATTATCACACAGCCTCTGTAGTGAAGACATTTGAAAAATAGTTATTCGCCAAAGAGGAAGTCATATTATCATGACGAAAGAAGGAAATATTTCAACGCTTTCAATTCCTAATCATACAGAAGTTGCTCGCGGAACATTACGAAGTTTAATTGCTCGTGCTGGTTTGAGTGTGGAAGAGTTTATTGATGAAGCAAAATAGTTTTGATAATATACTCTTGACTGAATAGTGAAACACGTTCTCATCAGAAAAAGAATTTACATTGATACTTCTGTCATCGGCGGTTGTTATGATAAAGAATTTGATGAGTGGTCAAACCAATTGGTTGTTGAGTTTATTCGCGGAATCAAAATTGCAGTTGTATCAGATGTAATGTTAGAAGAATTAGAAGATGCTCCAGAAAATGTTCAGAAACGATACAGAGAAATACCATCTGAAAATAAAGAAAGCATTATACTGGATGATGAAGCACGAGCATTAGCAAATGTTTATTTGAAAGAAAAAATTGTAACAATCAATTCATTGCAAGATACAAGACATATAGCATTGGCAACGGTCAACAAAGTAGATGTTTTAGTCAGTTGGAATTTTAAGCACATCGTCAACTATAATAAAATTCGTCTCTATAATTCTGTGAATTTGAAGTTAGGTTATCCAATGATAGAAATACGAACACCAAGAGAAATTCTCGATGAAGCATAAAGAAAAAGAATTCGATGCCGTAAAAATGATGCGCGATATTCGAGACAAATTATCGAAACGATATTCATTACATCCAGAACTCGAGCAAAAAGATTTAGAACGGATTCGTAAAAAATATAATATGTATCCGCCAAAAGCATCTCGAAAAGCGGCTTGAAGTTTTGAAAAACTCTATTCAAGTTTTCTCTCTCAATCTCACCGATTACAAACAAACGTGGGATTTACAGAAACAAATTTTTTCGCTCGTTGAAGGAAAAGCGATTGATGATGCTTTGATTTTGAACGAACACGAACACGTTTACACTATTGGAAAAAGCGGCGATGATAATCATCTTCTCGCAAGCGAAAAAGATTTGGAACTCAACGGCGTAAAAGTGTATCACATTGATAGAGGCGGCGATATTACGTATCACGGTCCCGGTCAACTTGTGGGTTATCCGATTTTGAATTTGGAACGTTATTATCTCGACATTCACCGTTACTTGCGCGATTTGGAAGAAGTGTTGATTCTCACGTTGCACGATTTTGGAATTGAGGGAAAACGCAACAATGATTTCACCGGCGTTTGGGTTGGAGAAAATAAAATCGCCGCAATCGGTGTGAAAGTAAGCAAGTGGATTACAATGCACGGTTTCGCATTCAACGTCAATACGGATTTGAGTTACTTCGAGAGAATTATTCCGTGCGGAATTTTTCACAAAGGAGTTACGTCAATGGAAAAACTTCTCGGGAAAAAGATTGCGATAAAAGAAGTTGAAGCAAGTGTCATCAAAAATTTTGAAAAAGTATTTCACACTGAGACAGTTGTGAAAAACATTAATGAGTTTAATTTAGAATTACAAAAACAATCACAAGAAATAGTACATGCCTACAACTAAAAAAGCCGCTGCAAAGACTTCGGCAAAAGCAAAAATAACAATTCAGAAAAAATCACCAATCAAAAGTTCCAACGGAAAAGCGCCGAAAGAATTTGTTGATGCGATGAGCGGATTAACAAAGAAAAAAATTCTTCACGCATACCGCATTATGTTTCTCTCACGCAAGCTTGATGAGAAGCAACTTATTTACAGCAAACAAGGAAAACAATTTTTTCACATTGGCGCGCCGGGACATGAAGCCGCACAAGTTGCTGTTGCAATGGCAATGAAACCGGGATACGATTGGGCTTATCCGTATTATCGCGATATCACATTTGCTCTCGGTCTTGGTGAAACGGCGAAAGACATTTTACTTGCTGCATTACATCGTGCAGAAGATAAAAATTCTGGTGGACGAATGATGCCGTGTCACTATGGAATTAAAGAACTTCGCATTCCATCGCAATCAAGTTGCACGGGAACACAATTTCTCGAAGCAGTAGGAACTGCAATGGGTGCGAAAAAAAACGGAAGCGATGAAATCGTGTACACATCTTCCGGCGAAGGAACAACGAGCGAAGGCGAATTTTGGGAAGCGCTCAATTGGTCAACGCGCGATAAACTTCCGGTGCTGTTTCATATTCAAAACAATCGCTTTTCTATTTCTGTTCCGTTGCATGAACAAGTTACCGGCGGCTCAATTTATGCTTTGACGGAAGGTTACAAAGGACTCAATCGTTATCACGCAAACGGCGTTGATTTTTTTGAAATGTATAACACCGCAACCGATGCAATAAAAAAAATGCGAAGCGGTGAAGGTCCGGTTTTGATTTGGAGTGATTGTGTTAGACTTCTTTCTCACTCTTCTTCCGACGACCAGAAAAAATATCGCGCGCAAGAAGAAATGGAAGAGGATAAAAAGAAAGACCCGATTCCCCGTTTTGAAAAATATCTTTTAGAAAATAAACTTCTTTCTGAAAAAGAACTTCTTTCGTTACAGGAAGAAGTTATAAAAGAAGTGAGTGATGCGGCAGATTACGCAGAACAATCTCCCGAGCCGGATCCATCAACTTCGCAGTTGCATATCTATTCATCAATGGAAGTTGTTTCGAAAGAAAATTTTGTTGAACCGGAACACACGGGAAATAATATCGTTCTCGTTGACGCAATCAATCACGCGCTTGCAGAAGAGTTGGAACACAATCCGAAGATGATAATTTTCGGTGAAGATGTTGCTGGCAAAAAAGGCGGCGTGTTTACTTCAACTCGCGGACTCACAGATAAATTTGGCGCTGATAGAGTTTTCAATTCTCCGATTGCAGAAGCGAGTATTGCGGGACTTGCAATGGGACTTGGACTTCGCGGCGATTACAAAGCAGTTGTGGAAATTCAATTCGGCGATTATATTTGGCCGGCGTTTATGCAAATAAGAAACGAAATTGCAATGCTGCGTTATCGCTCGAATGGTCAGTGGAGTTGTCCGCTTGTTATTCGCGTGGCAACCGGTGGATATATTCACGGCGGCGTGTATCATAGTCAATCTATTGATTCGTTCTTCACGCATATTCCCGGATTGCGAGTTGTGTTTCCATCAAACTCTGCTGATGCGAAAGGACTTTTGAAATATGCTTGTCGTTGCGATGATCCGGTAATATTTTTGGAACATAAAGGAATGTATCGTCAAAACTTTGCTGCAACTCCGGAACCGGATACAAATTATATTCTTCCATTTGGAATTGCGAAAGTGAAGAAAGAAGGAGATGATATTACAATTTTAACTTATGGAATGATGGTGCAGCGTTCACTCGAAGCCGCGCGAACAATGGAAGAAAAAGGCGTGAGTGTTGAAGTTGTAGATTTGCGAACTCTCAATCCGCTTGACTACGATACGATTTTGAAATCTGCAAAGAAAACCGGAAAAGTATTGTGCGTTCATGAAGAAAATCTTTTCAGCGGATTTGGCGGAGAACTTGCGGCAATTGTTGCAAGCGAAGCATTTGAATATCTCGATGGACCGATTATGCGTGTTGCCGCAAAAGATTCTCCCGTTCCATACGCACCAACAATTGAAAACGATGTTCTTCCGCAAGCACATGATATTTTGAATGCGTTGGAAAAGTTGGCTGCGTATTAAAATAATAAGTTGCCACGAATTTCACTAATTATTACGAATAGTTATTAGTGTAAATTCGTGAAATTAGTGGCTAAAAAAATATTCTAAAGAAAAAATTATGTCAACAGAAACTCTTTACAAAGAAATTTCTCTTCTTCCAAACGAAGAAAAAATTGTTCTTGTTTCTAAAGTAATGGCGGAACTTTCATCTTCTTTCACAAAAGAAAAGAAACTGAACATTTATGATATCAAAGGAGTAGGAAAAGAAATTTGGCACGGAATCGATGCGCAAGAATATGTGGATAAGGAAAGAGCAACGTGGGAGCGATAGAAATTCTTCGAAGTCATCGAAGAATTATGCTTGATACATCTCCGTTCATTTATTTTATTGAACAACATCAAAAGTATTTTGAAATAACTGATGAAATATTCAAACTTATTCGTGATGATTTTTCTTTAAGTGCATTTTCGTCAATCGTAACGTTGGTAGAAGTATTGACTCAGCCACTCAAAGAAAATAATTCTAAGATTGCGGAAAAATATCGTCATCTACTATTGCATTCGGAAAATTTTACAACCTATTCCATTGATTCAATAATTGCAGAAAAAGCAGCAGTACTTCGCGCAAGATATGATTTGAAAACTCCCGATGCATTACAACTTGCAACAGCGATTGAAAATAATGCAACGATGTTTATAACAAATGATTCTAACTTGAAAAAAGTAAAAGAAATTGAAATTCTCGTTTTAAAAGATTATTTATAAGTTGCCTAAAGCCATTTCAAAATCAGCTTTCCCCAAGAAGCCAACACCAAACGTTTCTTCAAAAATTTCTCCCGATCAGAAATTGAAACTGTATTCATTTATGGTATTGATGCGCGAGTTTGAAGAAGCGGTGTTTAAATTGTATCGTCAAGGAAAAGTTGTTGGCGGCGCATACAGCAGCGAAGGAAACGAAGCAACAGCAATCGGAAGCGCGTTTGCATTAGAGAAACACGATTATCTTTTTCCGATGCATCGGGATATCGGAGCGCATTTTGTAAAAGGACAAACGCCGCGAAACATTATGCTGCAATATCTCGCGCGTGGAAGTTCTCCCGCTCGCGGTCGTGATGGAACGGGACATTATGCTGATGCGAAGTTAAAAATTTACGGAAACATTTCTCCGCTTGGCGCGATGATTCCGCTTGCAAACGGCGTTGCGCTTGCAAGCAAAATGCGAAAGTCTACGACCCATAGGGAAAATGCTGTCGTGTTAAATTACATTGGCGATGGCGGTTCGAGCATTGGCGATTTCCATGAAGCGCTGGTGATGGCTTCGGTGATGAAACTTCCGCTCGTTTTGATAATCGAAAATAATCAGTACGCATATTCAACGCCGATTGCAAAACAATTTATTGTGGAAAAACTTTCTTCACGCGCGATTGGTTACGGAATTCCCGGCGTTACGATTGATGGAACGGATGTTGAACTTGTGTACACAACAACGAAAGAGGCAATTGAACACGCGCGCAAAGGGAACGGACCAACATTGATAGAAAGTGTTACGATGCGAATGCAAGGACACGCAATTCACGACGACGCTTCGTATGTTCCGAAAAAACTCATGGATTACTGGAAGAAGAAAGACCCGATTGAGAATTACGAAAAAAAACTATTCGCTGAAAAAATTCTTTCTGAAAAAAAGGAAAAAGAAATTTACGCTGAAATAAAAATGCAAATTGATGATGCCGTTGAGTTTGCTGTGAATGAACCATATCCCAAAGGCGAAGAAGCGGCGATGGGAGTTTTTGCGGATTGAATTACTTGAGATTATAGGAATTGAATCGTGTTCGAAAATTATTTGAATCGAATGCGGGAGAAGATACGAGAGAACGATTATGTTATGTCTCTCCACGCAGAAGAAGAAATGGATAATGACACGTTATCAATTTTTGATGTTGAACGTTGCATTCTTAACGGAACAATTGTAGAAAGACAGAAAGATAAAATTACTTCAGAATGGAAATATAGAGTTCGAGGAAAATCTGTTTCCTTTCGTGAAATGGAAGTAGTTGCAAAATTTAGTCCTATTGGCACATTAGTTATAATTACAGTTTATTCACTCTAACATTTATAGAATATGATTTGTAAAATTTGTGGAAACAATTCAGCAAAAGTCCGTAAGGTTGCGCGAACGTACGGGAAAGGAAAAGATATGTTTGTCATCGAGGATGTTCCCGTTGTGAGTTGCTCGCATTGCGGCGAAAGTTATTTAACAGCGGAAACACTGCACGAAGTTGAGCGATTGAAACTTCATAAAAAGGAACTCACTGTTCGACGCCCAGTAAACGTTGTTCAATTTGCGTAAATGTTATGGCAAATCTTTTCTGGAAACAAAATAAAAGTAAAACCTTAAATCTTCTTTCAACTCCTTTTAAAACGGAAGAAGAGTTTGAGAAAGTTGTCTTTGAAACAAAAGAATTGTTTGAAGATATATATTTTATCAAACGACAAATTCGGGGCGGAGGAAAAGCGGGAATTCCCGATATCATTGGAATTGATACAGATGGAAATGTTTGTATCATCGAAATGAAAAATGTCGTTGTTGATTCGTCTATTTTTCCGCAAATATTATCGTATGCAATTTGGGCAAAAGAAAATCCCGATTCTATAAAAAGTCTTTGGCTTGAAATGGAAGACCAACCAGATGATATAACTGTAAATTGGGATAATTATGAAGTTCGTATGATAGTAATTGCTCCATCAATCAATCCATCAACATTGAAAATGGTAGATTCAATCAGTTATCAAATTGATTTTATAGAAATTACAAGATGGATAGAAAAAGAAAATTATTTTTTACTTGTTAATAAATTAGAACCAATCAAACAAATAAAAGTAAAAACTGCAAAAGGATTGCAAACATACGATGAAGAATTTTATAAAAGCCGTTATAACACAAAAAGTGTAGAGAGTTTTTTAAAATTTGCAAAAGAAACTGAAAAACTTATAAAACAACATAACATTCCTTTAGAGAAAAAATTCAACCATAATGCATGTGCATTTAAATATGGTTTCTTTCGTCCATTTCGTATAAAATGGACTGGCACAAAAACTTTTGCGTACACATTTTGGCTATCAAAGTCTATCGCTGAAAAAATACAACCTAAAAACATAAAGATGTATAGATACTATAGTGCCGAAGCGATTTATATAATAGACGAAAAAACTAAACCGGAAGATTTTTTACTTCTAATAAAAAAATCACTTGAAGTATTACAAAAGAAATAATTTTGCCAAGTGAACAAAACTCTCACCTACATCGAAGCAATTTCCGAAGCGCTTTGGGAAGAAATGGAACGCGATAAAAATGTGTTTCTTCTCGGCGAAGATATTGGAGCGTACGGCGGCGCATTCAAAGTTACGAAAGGTTTTCACGAACACTTTGGCGGAGAGCGCGTGATTGATACCGTTCTCGCGGAAGAAGCAATTATCGGCGCGGCAACGGGAGCGGCAGTTGTGGGAATGCGACCGGTTGCGGAAATTCAGTTTGCAGATTTTATCACGAGCGGATTCAATCAACTTGTGAACAACTCGGCGAAAATTTTTTGGCGATGGAATATTCCCGTGCCGATGGTTGTGCGATTGCCGAGCGGTGGTGGAATTCACGGCGGACCGTATCATTCCATTAATCCCGAAGCGTGGTTTTTTCACGTTCCCGGTTTAAAACTTGTTGCTCCATCAACGCCGTACGACGCAAAAGGATTAATGAAAGCGGCGATTCGCGATAACAATCCCGTGCTGTATTTTGAATCGAAATATTTGTATCGCCGCATCAAAGGAGAAATTCCAAAAGACGATTACGTTGTTGAAATCGGTAAAGCAGATGTGAAACGAAAAGGAAATGATATTTCCGTTATCACGTATGGAACGGGAGTTCATTGGAGTTTGGAAGCAGCAGAAATTTTATCGAAAGAAAATATTGATGTTGAAGTTTTGGATTTGCGGAGTTTGATGCCGCTCGATACTGAAGCGATATTTTCTTCAGTTAAAAAAACGGCAAAAGTTTTGCTCGTTCACGAAGATAGTTTAACCGGTGGCATTGGCGGAGAAATTGCGGCGTTGATTTCCGACAATTGTTTTCAATATCTTGATGCGCCGATTAAACGTGTTGCCGCACTCGATGCACCGGTTCCTTATGCACCAACACTGGAAGAATATTTTCTTCCGAATGCCGAAAAAGTTGTGAAAGCGTTGAGAGAGTTGGAAGCGTTTTAGAGTTAGTCATTCTGAGCGAGGCGAAGAATCTTCCTATTCGAATGAGGGGATGTTTCGCTTCGCTCAACATGACATGCACAAATAATTTTTAAAAAATAAGTTTTATACACAATTACACAAAACAAACATTATGGCTAAAGTAGAAATCCCCATGCCGCAACTCGGCGAAAGTTTAACCGAAGGCACAATTATTAAATGGCACAAAAAAGCCGGCGATTCCATCAAGAAAGATGAAACGCTGCTCGAAATTTCCACAGACAAAGTGGATTCGGAAATTCCATCGCCCGTTTCGGGAATTGTAACAAAACTTCTCTTTGAAGAAGGAAAAGTTGTTCTCATTAAAACAACAATTGCAATTATCGAAACCGATACTGCTTCTGCAGTTGTAGAAGAAACGCCGAAAGCAGAAACGAAAGTCGTGGAAACAAAACCAACTCCACCGCCGGCAAAAGTAGAAGCGCAAAAACCAGCGCAAGTTGTTTCTGTTCCGCAAGTTCAAAAAGTTGTTGAACAAAAAATGGATGGTCAACGACCCGACGTGTCGGGAAGATTTTATTCTCCGCTTGTGTTGAACATTGCACGAACCGAAGGAATTTCGATGAGCGAGTTGGAAAGAATTCCCGGAACCGGACAAGAAGGAAGAGTTTCCAAAAAAGATATTCTCGCGTATGTTGCAAACAGAAAGTCGGGTGGATTTACAACTACAACAATTTCTTATTCTGAACTTGGAAAAGTTGCAACGCCAATTTCACCGCGAATTGAATCTTCGTTAAAACATATTGACAGCGGTGAACTTGCGCAAAAATATCCCGCGCCGCAATACGAGATTTTGCAAATGTCAAACGTCATACAAAAAATGGCGGAACACATGGTGCGAAGTGTTGCAACTTCGCCGCACGTGTTTGCAGTGCATACGTGTGATTTCACCAACTTGGTAAAGTTCCGCGAATCGAATGGAAAAGCATTTGAACAGCGCGAAGGATTTAAACTTACATATACGCCATTTATTGCAGATGCAATTGTAAAAGCGTTAAAAGAATTTCCGCTTGTCAATTCTTCTATCGAAGGAGATAAAATTATTTTGAAAAAGTTTGTCAATCTCGGAATGGCAGTTGCTTCGGATAACGGATTGATTGTTCCCGTAATAAAAAATGCGGATGAGAAAAATTTTCTTGGACTTGCGCGACAAATAAATGATTTAGCAACACGGACACGAAACAAGAAATTAACCTTGAACGATATCGAAGGTGGAACATTTACGTTTTCGAATTACGGTGTGTTCGGAACATTACTCGGAACCCCGATTATCGCACAACCGCAAGTTGCAATTATGGGAGTTGGCGCAATCAAAAAGCAACCGGTAGTTTTGAATGATGCAATTGCGATTCGTTCGATTTCGTATTTTACGTTATCATTTGACCATCGCATTATTGATGGCGCACTTGGCGGACAATTTCTCGAAGCAGTGATTCGGAATATTGAAAATTTTGATGTGAAAGCGATAGTGTAATTCTCACGCAAAGACGCGACATCGTTAAACAATTTTTCTTTGCATCTTCGCGGCTTTGCGAGAGATAGAAACGTATTGTTTGTGAATTATTGAATCTTTCATACTTTTTGCCCGCATTAAATCAATATTGTGAAGCCAACAGTTTATATCGAAACTACAGTAATCAGTTATCTCACTGCACGACCGAGCAGAGATTTAATTGTTGCCGCTCATCAGCAAATTACTTTGGATTGGTGGGAAAAGAAGCACAACAACTATGATTTTTATGTTTCTGAATTTGTTTTGAAGGAAGCAAGCAAAGGCGATGCAACAGCCGCACAAAAGCGAATGGATGTTGTAAATAAAATTACACTTCTCAGAATTACCGATGAAATAACATCGCTGGGAATATTATTTATGAAACAGGCGCACTTACCAAAGAACGCTACGGAAGATGCCCTCCACATTGCAACTGCAACCGTTCACCAAATGGATTACCTTGTTACGTGGAATTGCAAACACATCGCAAACGCAGAAATTCAAAAAATGTTAAAGAACATAGCCGCAAGCAATGGTTATGAGTTACCACTTATTTGTACACCCGAAGAACTATTAGGAGAATTTTATGTGGGATGACCCGATTGTAGAAGAAATAAGAAAATACCGACAAGAACACGCAGCTCAATTTAATTATGATATTGAAGCAATTATGCGCGACATTATAGAAAGCCAAAACCAACGTGGCGGAATTCTCGTTTCTCGTTCGATACGAGAAGCAAAAGAGAACGAACAAAACAAAACCGCGAACGATGCTGCTCGTAAAGCGGCGTAATGAATTTAACAAATCATCGAACTAACAAGCAAGCCAATTAGCTAACAAACGATTTTTATGTAACAAACTAAAACAAATTTTATAACGTAGTTTTTCGCTACGTTCTTGCAAGAAAACTAGCACTTTTCAAATCATAAGAGAACAAGCGAGAGGATTACGTCCAACGATGGACGTGGCCTCTTTATATCTTCTTATGTGGGTATGCTAGTACCTCTTGCAAGGATGTAATTTTGGTTACGTCCTTTTTTATTTTAAAGATATTACAATGAGTTTCAACAAAAGTTTTATCTATGGAAAATCCACGGATAATTTTATCAACTAACAATAATTCATTCACAAATTTCGGAGATAATTCCAATGAAAAAAAACATCATATTCGTAATAGCATTTGCATTGACAATCACATTGTTCAATTGCAAAAAAGAAACCACGACAGAGACAAAAGAAGTAAAAACGACCGGTACTCTGAAAGGTAAAGTAACTGATTCGATAAGCGGTAATCCGATTGCAGACGTGTTCATTACTACTCGGCCTGCAAGCGGAACATTCGACTTATTAACAAATGCAACGGGCGATTACCAGATAAACGGAATAACTAAGGGAACATATACTGTTATTGCAAGCAAGACAGGTTACTACACAGATAGTGTAGTTAATGTCAATATTAAAGCAAGCGAAACTACAACGGCAAATATTAAATTGACTTCAACATTACCTACGCATGGATTAGTTGCTTATTATCCATTTAACGGAAATGCAAATGATGAAAGTGGAAATGGATGGAATGGAACAGTCAATGGTACCATTCCAACACAAAATAGATTTGGCATTTCTAACACTGCTTATCATTTCGACAGTACCTCAAGCAATACTATCACTACTCAGTTCTCTGGTGTTTTGGGAAGTCATTCGAGAACGATATCCTTCTGGCAAACCTCGGATAACATAAGTAGAAGTATTTCTATGTCTTACGGTGCTGGTACCAATTATCAATCTACTCCGGGTTGTACTTTCGTGATGTTTGCTCAACGAATTAGTAGCAACCAAGTAATAGCTGGTGTAGATTTAAGATTCGGGGGGATTGCCTATTTAATAAGTGACAGCGGAAGCGGCTGGCACCATTATACAATTGTCGTTCCGGACATCGCTCAACCAAGGACGCAAGATGTAAAGCTCTATCGAGATGGCACATTAGTGACAACCGTTTACTCAATGTTCGGAGATGTCGCCGTTAATACTCTTGATAGTTTCAATTTCATCATAGGGCAATTTGTCAATAGTGCTAATTTTGGTGGGAATCTTGATGACATCCGAATTTATAACCGCGCACTGTCAGATTCAGAAATCCAAGCGTTGTATCACGAAGGCGGTTGGTAAATAAATATTTTTTTGTTGTGAAGTAAATGTAACACAACGAGTCTCGTTGTGTTACTTCAAAGGCGATTTCAAAAATGAAATCGCCTTTTTGTTTTTCAAACACTCAATAATTATTTGTTCCATCTTTACTTATATTTACAGCGAAAATTTTCCACATAAACATTTCGCAATATGGCACAGTTCAAAGATAGTATTCTCACACTCGTTATTGATACCTCCACTAATCTTCCTCCCGATGTTCGCGAAGCAATCGCAAAAGCAAAACAAAATGAAACACAAGGCACACGCTCATCTCTTGCGCTCGATATGATTGCAACAAACGTTGACTTTGCGTGCGCAGTTGAAGGAGCAATTTGTCAGGATACAGGAATGCCAACGTTTTACATTCACACGCCTGTCGGAACAAATCAAATTGAATTGCGAAAACAAATTCTCGAAGCAGTTGCCGAGGCGACTAAACTTGGCAAACTGCGCAACAATTCCGTTGATTCACTCACAGGAAAAAACAGCGGCAATAATTTAGGTCCCGGCACACCAGTGATTCATTTTGAACAATGGGAAAATGAAAATGAAATAGAAGTAAAGTTACTTCTCAAAGGCGGCGGATGTGAAAATAAAAATATTCAGTACTCGCTTCCGATGGACCTTCCCAATGTGGGAAAAGCAGGAAGAACTCTCGATGGCGTTCGCAAATGTATTATGCACGCAGTTTGGCAAGCGCAAGGGCACGGATGTTCAATCGGCGCAATTGGTGTTTCGATTGGAGGCGATAGAACGACTGGCTATGAACACGCGAAGCAGCAGTTGTTCAGAATGTTGGATGATGTTAACCCAAATCCGGAGTTACGAAAACTCGAAGAGTATGTTATGGAAAACGTGGACAAACTCGGAATCGGAACGATGGGGTTTGGCGGAAACACAACACTTATCGGATGTAAGGTTGGTGTGCAAAATCGTTTGCCGGCAAGTTTCTTTGTTTCGGTCGCGTACGATTGCTGGGCGTTTCGTCGTCAAGGAGTAATTCTTGATACGAAAACCTTTGCAATAAAGCGTTGGCTCTACAAAGAAAAACCGATTGAGAAAATGATGAAGGAAGAAATTTCTTTAACAGGAAGAGAAATAAAATTGACAACGCCGATTTCAGAAGAACAAATTCGGAAATTGAAAGTCGGTGATACAGTGTTGATTAGCGGAAAAATGTTTACGGGGCGCGACCAGATTCACGCGTACTTGATGAGCAATCCATCGCCGGTTGATTTGAATGGACAAGTAATTTATCACTGTGGTCCCGTTGCATTACAGGAAAATGGAAAATGGAAAATCACTGCCGCAGGTCCAACAACAAGCGGTCGCGAAGAACCATATCAAGGAACGATTATCAAAAAATTTGGTGTGCGAGCAGTTGTGGGAAAAGGCGGAATGGGCGCAAAAACATTAGCCGCGTTGAAAGAACATGGCGCAGTGTATTTGAACGCAATAGGAGGCGCAGCGCAATATTACGCTCGCTGCATTGAAGAAGTTGAAGGCGTTGACTTAATGGAATTTGGAATTCCCGAAGCGATGTGGCATTTGCGCGTGAAAGATTTTCCCGCAATTGTTACGATGGACGCAAACGGAAATAGTTTGCACGCAGAGATAGAACAATCCTCCGCAGTGGAGTTAGGAAAATTTGCAGAAGCGGTGATGTAAAATTATTTCACGCTAAGACGCGAAGACGCAAAGAAATTTTTTGGCAACGAAACGTGTTATGAAACTAACATATAACAGAGACGGAGACATACTTCTCGTAGAAACGTCTTCTGAAAAAATAGACTATGCAGAAGAAAGTGGACCGCTCATTGTGCACTTTTCAAAAGATAACAAACCGGTTCTATTAGAAATTTTGGACGCAAGTGAATTTCTGTCTTCTATTACAAGATTAGCAATGCAAGTTAAATCTGAAAAAGCGGTTGAATTCGCCGGGTAATTATGTTCGTCATCCAAGAAAACAGAATTACACAAGAAACACCTCAACCGATCATTGATGTTCCTTCAAAATCAATTCCTCGCCGACCTGAATGGTTGAAAGCAAAACCGCCGATTGGTGAAGGATATTCACGGTTGAAAAATATTATGGAGGAACATAAACTTCATACGGTTTGCGAAGAAGCACGTTGTCCGAATACAGGAGAATGTTGGAACAGCGGCACTGCAACGTTTATGATTTTGGGAGATGTCTGCACGCGCAGTTGTGGATTTTGTAACGTGAAAACCGGTTTGCCGACAGAACTCGATGCCGATGAACCGCGCCGTGTTGCAGAAGCAGTGAAGTTGATGAACTTGAAGCACGCAGTTATTACATCCGTGAATCGCGATGAGTTGTACGACGGCGGTTCATTTATTTTTGCAGATACAATTCGTGAAGTGCGAAAACAAAATCCGCAAACTACGATTGAAGTTTTGATTCCTGATTTCAAAGGCGATGAATTTGCGTTGGTGAATGTGCTTGATGCATTTCCCGATATTTTGAATCACAATGTGGAAACTGTTCCGCGATTGTATTCAACAGTTCGCCCGCAAGCAAAGTATGAACGAAGTTTGGAATTACTTTCTCGCGCAAAGCAACGCGGATTCAAAACAAAAACCGGAATTATGGTAGGACTTGGCGAAAACGAACAAGAAGTTTTGAAAACGATGAAAGATATATCCCAAACCAAATGCGACATTCTTACACTCGGACAATACCTCCAACCGACAAAAAACCATTTGCCCGTTGAACGATTTATTCATCCCGACGAGTTTGCACTGTATAAAAAAGCCGGTATGGAAATGGGATTTCAGCACGTGGAAAGCGGACCGTTGGTGCGAAGTTCCTATCACGCTGCGAAGCATGTGTAACGCTTCGACTCCGCTTAGTGTGATGTTGTTTTAGAAACCCGATTCATTTTCCGAATCGGGTTTTTTGTTTTAAAGATTGAATTTTAAAACTCATGAAGGTCCGAAGGACTCCTTTGGAGGATGCCTTTGGCAAAAAGACACAAAGGTCACAAAATATTGTCGAGGACTCTTTGTGAATCTATTGCTCTCTATGCTCTTTGTGAAAATACTTTGTGCTCTCTGTGTTTAAAAAAAATATTGTGTTTAGCGATGCCCTCCATTTAAAACTTTCGCTCTTTCCATGTTACCTTCTTTGTGAATAATACTATCAACGGAAAAATCAATCCGTACACATAATAATAAACTTCAAACGCAAGAAAATGTTTGAGTAATGTTCGCCCGCGAAATTCGCTTAATGGTTTCCTCAATAAAAATATATCCGCAAGAAATTTGATGCCGAATAAACTGAGGAGAAAAGGGAGAGAGGAAAAGAAAAACCCGAACAAAAAAAGTAGATGCGCAACATACCCGATGCCGATAACGATAATCCCTTCCGACACCATATCCAGCGCGCCAACGCCCCACCGCTGTTTTTGGCGGTAAATTTCTTTCCACGTTGCGCAGGGATAACTTCGAATGAGCGTTTCATCGCTGACGAGAAACCGCACGTTGTACTTCTTCGTTTTTAACACTGCCTGCACCAATGCATAATCCTCGGTAACGCTGAACGGAATACCGCGAAACCCTCCAACAGCATTATACGCTTTTTTCGAAATAGAAAAATTATTTCCAATGACCGTAATAGGAAGTTGATGACCTGCCATTGCTGCAGAAACGGTAAAATGCATCAGCCAATCGAGCGACTGTATTCCTTCAAACGTATTTCGCGCAGTGAGCAGTGTATAACTCCCGACGATACCGACATCGTTCTGGAATTGCTCAGCCGTCGTCTTCACCCAGAGAGGAGAAACAGTGCAATCCGCATCGGTGAACATAAAAATTTCTCCCCGCGCTTCGTCCAATGCAACGGCGAGCGCATTCGCTTTTCCGTGTGTTTGTTTTCCCTCCTGCGTGATACGAAGAAGTTTGAAATGAGAAAGCGAAGCAATGAATGTTGAAACGATGCCGGAAGTTGTATCGGTTGAGCGGTCGTCAACAATAATAATTTCTATTTTGTCGTGCGGGTATTCGAGACGGGAAAGCGACTCGATGCAGGGGAGAATGTTTTTTTCCTCATTGCGCGCCGCAACAACGACGGTAACAAAAGGGAGAGCGGGAACGGAAGAGGGTTGTTCTGCAAAAAATCTTTGTTGAAAAGGAAAACACCGGAGCAACCCCCGTTGTAACCAGAATATATCCGCAACATAGAGGAAGAGCGCGGCGAGCAGAACTATTTCAAACACAGACGAGGGGGGAATTAAAAAAGGTCATCTCGTTCCAAACAGAGATGACCTCTCTATGTGCCATAGGCATCACAACACCGAAAAAATATTATGCGACTTTTGCAACGCGACCGAGTTTTATACACGTGGTGCAAACCCGCATACGAACTGCGCGTCCATCCACCGATGCACGTACGCTTTGCAGATTGGGAATCCAGCGGCGGCGGGTGCGGTTATGGGCGTGGCTGATATTGTTCCCTGAAAGCGGGCGTTTATCACATAATTCACAAACTTTTGACATCGTAGTACCTTCTGATAATTATATTTCAATAAAATGCGGGGAAAAGATAGAAAAAAGTTTCGACAGGGCAAAGCATTTCAACAAAAAAGGCGATAGAGAATATTTCCCTATCGCCTGCATGTTTTCGTGCCCGGTGATGTGTTTCATTCTCTTACTCCAGATTATATTTTTCTTTATTCCTTGCACGGCAGCGCGTTTGTGGTATAAAATTTCCCTTGTCGGGCATAAATATTTCTCACGCCGTGAGTAAAATTTTAACCATCAATCTAATTTTCCCGGAGGAAACATAAAGTTTCCCGACTGCCATCTCGGGAGTTCCGGATGTTGTTCGGGGAAGTTATCCTCTCATCCGGGGAAGTTTCGGCGCCATTTGCAGACGTGCAGATGTGATTCGGGGAGTTCCGGATGGAATGTGGGGAAGTTCGGACGCGGTATCAGGAAATTACGATGTGGTATCGGGAAGTTACCCAAGGGTATCGGGAGTTCCGGATGGAATATGGGGAAGTTCGGACGTGGTATCGGGAGTTCCGGATGTGAGCGAGGGGTTTCCGGATGGCGTTCGGGGAAGTGCAAATGGTTTCCGGACAGGTGTAAATGGCTTCTGGACATGTGTAAATGGTTTCCGGACAGGTGCAAAAGGCATTCGGACATGTGTAAATGGTTTCCGGACAGGTGCAAATGGTTTCCGGACAGGTGTAAATGGTTTCCGGACAAGTGCAAATGACGTCTGGACAGGTGTAAATGGTTTCCGGACATGTGCAGATGGTTTTCGGACAGGTGCAAATGGTATCCGGACAGGTGCAGATGGTTTCCAGACATGTACGGAAATGATTTGTAACTGTGAAATTTGCGAAAAAACAAGGTTTTTCTCAATTTAGGCACTTCGATGACTCAAAAGGAATTTTTTTTCTGACATTAAGGCAATAAAGAGAAGGAAATCGGTTAGTTGGGCTGGAAAATGGTTGGCACGGAACTTGCTAATGCGGTTTTTGAAAAACTTACCAACTCGCTTGACATTGCACTAAATCTTTTGTAATTTCTCCACGAAAATTTTACAGTGAACAGTCGGCGTATAAGCGGATGCGCGGCTGTGACCTGAAAAGAGAACCCCTGCTTCCCTCTTCAAGCCACAACATGCG